>Ga0207421_10000031_pt1 | contig 141156 bp, 144 predicted proteins | sample SodLakKL_010_SED_4_FD_187542 | JGI IMG/M metagenome (GOLD analysis project Ga0207421, IMG submission 187542) | Alkaline sediment microbial communities from Lake Tanatar, Kulunda Steppe, Russia - 8KL_010_SED (SPAdes) (version 2) | ecosystem: Environmental > Aquatic > Non-marine Saline and... | reverse complement strand
TGGGGGCAATATATTTTTCCTCCAACTCCTGATAATCCATAAATCAATCCCTCTCTATCATCGTTCCTATTCCGCTTTCAGTTAAAAGTTCTAGAAGTAAGGTGTGAGGGGTAGTCCCATCTATGATATGTCCTCTTTCCACCCCACCTTCAATACAGGTAATACATGCTTTTATTTTCGGTATCATCCCTTCGGTAACGTTACTTTTCTCTACGATTTCCCTCGCCTCACCCAGCGACATTTTCGATATCAAAGATTCATCGTCTTCCGGATCTCTAAGTACTCCAGGTACCGTCGTCAAAAGGATTAATTTTTCAGCATTTAGGGAGGCCGCAAGTTCAGCAGCCACGGTATCGGCGTTCAGATTTAGACTCGTTCCTTCCCTATCCGCACCTATAGGTGCAATCACGGGTATATAATCCTCGTCGATAAGGTACTCTATTATATCCGGATTTATTTTTTCAACTTCACCGACATATCCGAGGTCCTTATCGCTTTCAATTTTTTTTGCCTGCACTAAATTCCCGTCTATCCCCGAAATCCCCAGAGCTAGACCTCCGTTTTTTTCTATTCCTAGCACTATTCCCTTGTTTATCTTCCCACCGAGAGACTTATGAAGTATTTCAATCGTTTCCTCGTCCGTAACACGTAATCCACCCCTAAACTCCGGTTTTTTCCCTTCTTTTCTCATCTCCCTAGAAATTTCGGAACCACCTCCATGTACGACTACAGGTTTCATACCGACAAAGTTAAGCAAAACCAGATCGCGATAAATCGAGTTTCTTATTTCCTCGTCCTCGATGAGGCTTCCACTTATCTTCGTTACTAAGACTTTTCCATGAAAACGCTGTATATAGGGTAATGCCTCAAGAAGCACGGATGTACTTTCTCTCATTTTTGACCTCTCCATTACGACACTTAGTTAAGAAAGATTTTAATAGAAACCTAAAGCTCGGAATATCGTGAATTTATATCAACATAATCCTTCGTCAAATCACATCCCCAAGCCGTCGCCGACTCGTTTCCTTCATCCAAATCAATATATATTTGAATTTCGTCCTCCTCCATTACCTCTTTAGCCTCCTCCGCCGAGTCTTCCGGAAGTGGCTCCCCCTTCAGAACTAGAGGAGCTTCCTTCTCCTCCCCCAATATACTAATGCTAATCCTAGAAGGGGAAAATTCCGATCCTGAATATCCTAAAGCTGTCACAATACGTCCATAATTTGGATCTCCACCGAAAATAGCGGTCTTCACAAGATTTGACCCGGCCACAGTACGAGCAGATTTTCTCGCATCTTCTTTACTCCCCGCTCCCTCTACCTTCACCTCTATCAAGTGCTCGGCACCTTCACCATCTTTAGCTATCATTTTCGCCAACTCGATCATGACTTCGTTGAGTCCATTCTGAAAATTTTTGCTAGGCTCTTTCTTGGTAATTTTATCGTTTTCTGATATCCCATTCGCCAAGGCAAAGACTGTATCATTTGGACTTATATCCCTATCTACGGTAGTCATATTGAAACTCTCATCCGCCGCTATTTGCAGAGAATTTCTCAAACCAGCTGGGGTTATATTAGCATCCGTTACTATGATTGCGATCATAGTCGCATGTAGATCCGGGTGAATCATTCCCGCTCCCTTCGCTACGCCGCCGATTTTTATATTAGATCCATTTTCAGACTCAATTTCTGCAGCTGCTTCTTTAACCCGCGTGTCCGTTGTCATAATGGCTTTAGCAGCTTCCGTCCCCGCCTCCCAAGTATTTGAAAGTTCCTCCTTCGCTTTCTTTATCCCATCTCTAACCTTATCTATCGGCAACTGGGGACCTATCAAACCCGTGGAGGCCAGCCCCACCTCTTCCGGTTTGAGACCCAAAGCATCAGCGGCATACTGTGCCGTTTGACGAGCTCTACGGACACCTTCCCTGCCAGTGAAAGCGTTTGCACACCCACTATTAGCCACAATAGCTCCCAAATGCCTACCTTCGAGATGCTTCTTCGATATTTGCACCGGTGCGGACTTCAGTTTATTTGAGGTAAATAGACCGGCAGCTGGGATAGGTCCTCTCTCACTGGATAGGAGAAGAAGGTCCGGACCATTTTCTTTTATCCCGGCCTCTACTCCGGCTGCTCTGAAGCCCGGTACCGATGTCAAACCAACTTTTTCATCCTGAATCATATTCGACCGCCGATTTTTCAGAAGAATGGCTTACTTAAAGATTTATTGAATTCTTAGATAATTACCCAGAAGATACTTATAAATGTAACTGGATCTCAAATTTTCATCATAAAAATATTCCTACGGCCTAAGCGCGATGTCTTCCAAGCCCTTTGTTTCCTCCAGATCCAGCATTAAATTCATATTTTGAACTGCTTGCCCAGAGGCACCTTTGACTAGATTGTCTATAGCAGATATCACAGTAATTCGATCGCTGCCTTCAGAACTTCTAATTCCGATGTCGCAATAATTAGAACCCTTAACTGCATTTGTCTGAGGTAAGCTTTCCAAGACCCTTATGAAGTGTTCATTATCGTAAAAATCTTTATACAGAGAAATCATTTCACCCTGAGTCAAAGATTCGACGAGAAATGCATGAGTTGTGTTCAATATACCTCGATTCATGGGGATCAGATGAGGCGTAAAATAGACATTTGTTTCCGCTTCGGCGAGTTTTTCAACCTCTTGTTCAATTTCAGGTCCATGTCTATGATCCGTAACGTTGTAAGCTTTGAGATTTTCATTGCAAGTGGGATGGTGTAACTTTTTGCTGGGCTTGGCTCCGCCCCCCGAAGTCCCGCTCTTCGAATCGAAAATTATGCGGTCGAGAGTAATCAAATTCTCTCTGAGTAAAGGAGCTATACTCAAAATTGCGGCAGTAGGGTAACAACCCGGGTTTGCAACCAGTTCAGCTTCCCCAATTTTATATCTATAGAGTTCAGTTAAACCGTAAACGGAATCAACCTCAGGACTTTCGTGATTTGTATAATAATCTTCGTATGTTTGAACGTCATCCAGTCTATAATCCGCACTAAGATCGACAACTTTAGCTCCATTATCAAGTATTTCAGGGACGAATTTCATAGCGGTGGCGTGTGGTGTAGCAGTGAACACCAAATCTGACTCCCTGCCAATTTTTCTGTAATCTGGATCCTCTACAGTCAAGTCCACTATATCCTTCAAATGGGGGTGTAAGGACGAAATCTTCTTTCCTAAACTCGATTTTCCATAAACTCCGACGATTTCTGTATCCGGGTGATTTTCTAATATACGCATCAGTTCGCCACCCGTATAACCGGATGCACCTATTATAGAAATTCTAAAAATTATTTAACCTCCATTAGGAAAACTTTTCAACTTTTCTCTCGTTTTCGATTGCTTATCTCCCTTTTGACATAATTCTTCTTTATACTCATCAATCCTTTTCTCAAACTTGGATAACTCCTCTTTCATGGATTCTGGAGAGGGCCCCCCCTCCACATTCCTATTCTCTATACAACTGTTCAAATCTAGAGCCTTTTCGAATTTTTCCTCAGAAATTTTGATCTCCTCACCCATAACTTTCTCGCTCGCAACCTTCAAATCTCCGACCGTTAGCTCCCGTAGAGATTTTTCTTCCTCTACGGCCAATGAGGATAGCTTCCCAACTACTTCGTGGGCTTTTCGAAATGAAATTCCGCTCTCTTTAACGATCGTATTTGCTAACTCCGTTAAGGTCGCATAACCCCTCTCCACATTATTCCGCATATTTTCATTAATCGGGTTAATTTTCTCGAACATTCCCTTCATAACTTTCAGACTGGACTTCGTTTGCCGCACGGAATCCCACAGAAGAGGGGTGAGTTCCTGTAAATCCAAGTTATAGGCTTGTGGAAGATTTTTCATTATGCTGAATCCGCCGACCAAATTCCCAACAGTCCTCCCCCCCTTGGCCCTCTCCAACTCTGCAACGACAGGATTCTTTTTTTGAGGCATAATACTGCTTGTCGAGGAGAATTCACCGGAAATTTCGACCATATTAAACTCGGCCGAACTCCAAAGGACCAATTCCTCTGAGAGTCTAGATATATTCGTCATTAAAATGCTTAGATCAGCCATAGCCTGTAGAGCAAAATCTCTTGAACCTGTGGCATCCATCGTATTCTCACATAAACTATCAAACCCGAGCAAACTGCTCGTGAGATTTCTATCTATCGGAAAGCTCGTACCTGCGAACGCACAACTTCCCATGGGGCAACGATTCGTGATTTCGTAAGAGAGACTCAACCTCTCCAAATCCCGAATAAATGCCTGAATATAGTTACCCAGATAATGGGCAAAGGTTGTGGGTTCAGCTACTTGAAGATGAGTATACCCCGGCATTAAGGTTTCGACGTTTTCACCGGCCATTTTTATAACCTCATCGGCAAGTTCGACCGTCAATTCTTGAACCTTTAAAATTTCATCTCGGAGAACGAATCTGATTGCGGTGGCGACTTGATCGTTTCTGCTCTTGGCAGTGTGAAGCTTTCCCCCTACCTCTTCCCCCAATTTATCCTTCACATATTCCTCTACCACCATGTGAATATCCTCTAACTCCGGACGAAGATGCAATTCTTCGAAATCCTTTTGTTGCAGTTCGGACAGCACCTCAAGTATCTTTCTAACTTCTGAATCCTTCAGTATGCCCGTCTCTCCAAGCATTTTGAGGTGTGCCTTGTTGATCAATACAACTGCTTCGAAAAGTTTCGTATCGTCTTTGAGAGAGGCCGTATACTCAGCCGCATTTGAATCCATGGCCTCCTCAATGCGACCCTTTCGGTGCATAATTATCGGTCCTTTCTCTTCTTCCAGTACGATTTACCTTGCAAAGCTTGAAACTTTATCGCGCCAGTCGATTCTCTTTGATCGAACCCGTATTCTTTGAAAGACACTAACTCCGGTTCGTGTAAACTGTAAGGAGATTCTCGCGAGACGATTCGGGCGTTCCCCGGCTCCAACTTGATTCTAACTTTTCCAGTCACCCTTTCCTGAGTTTTATCAACGAAGGCATCTAGGTCTTCTCGAAGCGGATCGAACCACAGTCCGCGGTAGACTAAATCCGACCAGATCTGATCTACACCGTTTTTAAATTTTATTTCATCTCTAGTCAGAACTAACTGCTCGAGGGCTTGGTGAGCCATCGTCAAGGTAACAGCAGCGGGGGCCTCGTAATTTTCTCTAGACTTTAATCCAAGGGAACGATCCTCTATTATGTCGATACGACCGACTCCATACTCCCCTGCCATTCGGTTGAGATCTTCTATTATCGAGTATCCCTCCTTCTTTTCACCGTTCAAAGCTACGGGAACTCCTTCTTCGAAATCAACTTCCAAAGTTCTGGATTCATCCGGAGCTTCCGAAGGAGATCGAGTTAACTCGTAAATCTTTTCTGGCGGCTCATTTTTCGGGTCTTCCAAATCTCCACCTTCGATAGAACGACCCCAGACGTTTTCATCTACACTATAGGGTTCATCCACGTCTACCGGAACGGGAATGTCGTTTTCCTCCGCGTACTGGATTTCCCAATCCCGATCCAAATTCTTTTCTCGAACGGGTGCAATTATCTCCAAGTCGGGACCTTTCAAAGAAATTGTCGTGTCAAACCGGAATTGATCGTTCCCCTTCCCAGTGCATCCATGTGCGACAGCCGTACAGTTTTCCTTTTGTGCGATTTCCACAAGTTTAGCGGCAACTGGATATCGCGCCAGTGCAGTTGAAAGAGGATACCCCTCATAGTTCCCGTTGGCCTTTATGCTGGGGAAAACGTAGTCTTCGATAAACTCCTCGGTCAAGCTAATACCGTAATGTTCAATTGCTCCGAGATCCTGAGCTTTTTCTTCGATTTCTTTAAGCTTCGCTGGATCTTGTCCTACATCACCGGCTACCGTAACGACGTCAGCGTCGTACTCCTCTTGTAATATTCTCAGACACACGGACGTATCCAGTCCGCCTGAGAAGGCAAGTGCAACTTTCATCTTTTATCCTCCAGCACAAAGATACGAAGTTTGGCATAAATACATTAGTATGGATACTAATTAACGGCGGTTAAAAAATATATCCTAACCCCCCTGCCTTAGCTTTTTCCTTGCTGAGTCCTTGAATATTTTTAGGTATCTCCTCATCATCACAATATTGTGGCTCCTCCATTCATTCATCAGAAGCAGATGCTGGCTGTGCTAGAAAAAAACACTAAAATTAAGCTTAAAAGGATCTAAATTAGGATAATATTCTCTCTCAAAATTCAGAGAATCAAAAACTCGCCGAATCGCCCACCCCTCCCATTAGATTCTCCTATTCACTTAATTAAAGTAATTCACAAAATTTGGGTATGGTATCTTTAGGCTCTTCTTTTTCCTGTTTATTTTCTCGTTTCCAGATACCTACTTTGAATCTTTTCTCCCCATTGTAAAAGCTGACAGTTCCAGTGTATTCTGGCTGTCTTCTATTCTCTTTCCCGTTTTCCCAGAGAGCTACGCTTCCGATCCTCTCTTGATTATAGTTTGTAACTTCTCCACTGTAGGCGGGTCTTTTCCCCATGCTATTCCTCCCTGTTTTTCTCTATCCATTCAACCTTTTCATCAGCCGACATACGACCCCAATTTTCTGGAACTTCCATCTTCACCAACTATCTAAAATATTTCAACTGATGTTTCAACGCGTTTCCAAAAGTCACGATTGAAAGTAAAACTAATGATGAGGTAGTGAAGCTAATCTTAAGCTATAGGTAGATCAGGCTAGCCAATTATCCTACGTACCGAGCCCATTTCACAAGAATCAAGAAACGTAACCAGCCAAGCTACACTTAACCCAAAATAAAACACTGTTAAAAAATGCTAACCTAGATCAGGTAATAAATTTATTCAGTGAAATTCACTATTCTTCTTTGAGCGGATTATGCCAAGAAAGGTAACCGATGAAGATGTGAGAGAGATGAAATCTCTCAGAGAAGAAGGATTGACCTATAGAGAGATAGCAGAAGAGTACAACGTATCCATCTCAACAGTGTCCAGATATCTGAAAAGTATGAAAGAAGAACCAAAGACAAAAAAGGAGACTCCTACAGAAGAGAGAAAACGTAAAAAAGTTAAATCCGAGCAAGAAAAGGCCGATGCTACATCTACAGGAATAGAAGAACTTACCGAATTTAAGAAAGCAGAAAAAATCGAACTATCTGACGAAGTCAAAAAGAGGATAAACAACTTTGATAGAGTCGGCATGACCAGAGAGGAGATAGCTACAAGATTAGAACTCCCATACTCAAAAGTCAAAAACCATCTAGAAGAAGAGTCACTCGGAATCTGGGACAAGATAAAAAGAAAACTTGGAATCGGATAGCAGAACTGTCAGAACTTGATCTTTATTTAAATATACTCGGTCTACAATCTCAATACGGTCTTGTATTCAGAATGGAAGAGACAAGGTTAGCGTTTCCACCCTCCATGCAAGGTACAGGAATCTGCGTAAGGGTTAAAAATGAGGAAGAGATTCAGAAAGAAATTAAAAGGATAGAGAAAGCTGTAAAATAGGAATTTTCAGTTTTGATTTCTGGTCCAACGCTTATAATTCCTTTACAGTACATGAGAAAAATAAAAAGGAAAATTAAAATTTTTGAGATTTTCCGTAAATTTTCAAGGTCGGGGCTAGGATTGTCAATTAGCACCAACCATAAACACATTAGTATTAGGAGCTTGAAAGTTAATTAGATACTTTCACAAAGAACTATAAGATGGAGAAAAAGAGCTTATAAATTTACTTGAGAATTTTCCGATTAAATTTAGGGAGCTTGTAATGAAGGTAAAGGTAACCGTACGCGACGAAATTAAGGGGGGATCCTCCGCCGGCTCGATAAAGATACCCGTTCAAAAACAGGAGACTATCGATACACTTTTGATAAAATTGAGCAGGAGGAACCCTAATCTCGTAGAGTCAATACTGGACCCGCGGACAGGTGGTATAAAAGAAGAGTTCAACGTACTTTTAAACGGACGTTCTATAGAGAAAATAAAAGGCCTGCACACCCGTTTGAAGGATAGAGATGAGGTCACAATTCTGCATTCGGATGACGACTGACGAATTTAATCAGCTTTAATATCGTATCCTCTATAACTTTGGTTTTTCCTTCCGAAGCTATATACTCAAACTCAGCGAGTCCTTCCCCATAATCTGGATAGGTTCGAATTAGTACGAAAGTTGTGGGTTCAAATCCGAAATATTTTCAATAAATAGAAATGCAGGCATGGAACATTGGCCTGCATCTTAAAATTCGTGCTAATCTCTGTCCCGGTTTTCGAAAATTCTTTCAACTAGAAGATAGGTTGGAAAAGAAACAGCTAAAATAGAGATCACTGCGCCCAAACTACCGACTAGCTGCCCCGTCCATAGATAAGTAATTAGCACTGCCTCTATATGTACCGTCGCTAAGTATGTCAACGCCTTTTTGCTTTTCTTCCAGATGGAAAATAAAAACCACCTTAACTCCGCATTTATATTTATTAAGATATAAGAACTTTCCAGTTTAGACAGTCTAAACGGTCTATACAGAACTTAGCATAGAAATAACGAAAATTGGAAATATAATTGAGTTCATACTACAGTTTACAGATACCTCTTCTCAACCGTATTAATCTAGAAATTTAGTTACAAAGCGCTTACCACTTTCATCGCCAGTGATGGATCCGAAAATACGGGAATACCAGCATCTACCAGTTTTCTTTCTTCTTCGGTTCCTACCTCCCCCATCCCCAGCATTACTGTTACCAAAGGCAGGCGATCATACCTTTTCTTTATCACGTCCGCTATTCCTGAGATCGGGTCACCAGAAATGACAACTAAATTTTGTACGTCCTTGTAGCGGGCCAATATCTTGATAGCTTCATCGTACATCTCCGCATTTACGCTGCCGGTTAGGTCCAAAGGGTTGTCTATAATACATTCCTGAGGCAATATCTCCTCTAGCCTCTCGACTGACTTTTCGGGGAGATCTATCAGTTCGACGGGTAGGTCTTCGGCGGCGTCTACCGCTAATATCCCGGATCCTCCAGAGCTTGTGATTATTACGGTGTTTTTGCCTTCCGGTTCGGGGATTTTAGCGATTCCTTTACAAACGTTATATAATTCGGTGACGTTCTCTACCTCGATCAGACCTTCCTGCCTACAGGCACTTTTGAAAATCTCGTATTTTCCGGAGAAGGACTGCGTATGAGATTTTACAGCTTCGGCTCCACGTTCGGATCTACCCCCCTTCAGAACGACCACAGGTTTTTCTTTGGATGCCACTCTTGCAGCATCTAAAAACTTTCGCCCTTTCTCAACTCCTTCAAGGTAGAGTCCGATCACCCCTGTATCTTCATCATCCGCCAGATAGTCGATTATATCGGCTTCATCTATATCCGCCTTATTTCCCAATATTGCAGTCTTGGCAATCCCGATATTTTCTTCCTGTGCCCAAGTCTCCAAGGCAGCAGCTATAGTACCACTTTGAGTAACTATAGAAAGTGGACCCTCCTTCGTTATCAATGGCCAAGAAGCACAGAGGCCGTTGGAAGTGTTATTGATTCCCTGACAGTTGGGGCCTAGAATCCTAATGCCCATCTCTTCAGCCGTATCCAGAACTTTCTCTTCGAGCTCCTTTCCCTCTTCCCCCTTTTCACTGAAACCTCCAGATATTATTATCGCATTTGTCACATTGTTTTCGTGGCATTCCTCCAAAACAGATGGTACCCTCTCAGCGGGGATGACTATGACAGCAAGCTGCGTCTTTTTAGGAGCCTCTTCGAGGGACGAGTAACACTTCAACCCCAATATTTCATCCGCTTTAGGATTGACGGGATATATCTTCCCCTCAAAATCAGCTTCGATTAGGTTCTTAACTACCACATTGCCCAGTTTTTGAGGGTCTCTAGAGGCCCCCACAACTGCAACGCTGTTCGGTTCGAATAGTTTTCTAATCGTCATCTTATCCGGCAACCTCTGTCAAATTTAAGATCTTATCCTTTATCTCCTTCAAGTGCAAGGTTATCAACTTTGTTAAGATTTTTTGTCTACTCGAGTTTTTGTTTTTCGGTCCTTCATCAATATGTTTTCATCAATTATTAGTAGTTCCTACGTTTTCCCATATATCGTTACGTTCTATCAGAAAAAGGATTACGATTCTCCGGGGTTTTTCACTAAAGACACGATATGCCCTATCTTTTTAAAAATTTCATTATTTTTTCTATTACAGAAAACGAAAATCCGAAAATTAACAATATCCTTACCTATTAATAGATGTTGATACGATGGAAATCGTAGTTTCAGGACGTTCCAACGTGGGCAAGTCGAGCATAGTCCGAGAATTGACCGGGAAGAAGGTAAAGGTAGGGAAGCGACCCGGAATAACGAGAGGTTTCGAAAAAATTAAACTGGGTAAAAAACTTGATTTAGTAGATCTGCCCGGTTTCGGTTACATAGCAGATGCCGGGGAAAACGAGCAAGAAAAAATAAAAACCAAAATTGTACGCTATCTGGAAGACAATAATGATAGTATAGTTTGTGCTCTACAGATTTTAGATGCTTCTTCCTTTCTCGAGATTGCCAAACGTTGGAAAGATAGAGGCCAGATCCCCGTCGACGTCGAACTCTTTTCCTTTTTACAAGAGTTGGATCTAAATCCGATTGTAGCGGCGAACAAAATCGACAAATTAGAATCAAGTGAAATCGACGTCACTCTTGACGGAATTTGTTTAGAACTAGGATTGGATCCTCCTTGGCGACAATGGTTGGATGTAATAGTCCCCGTCTCTGCAAAGACTGGAGAAGGGATAGACGATCTGGATAAGCTTTTGAGACAACGGTTTCGTGAAACTGGAAACGAGGAACTTCTGAGATATATCTGAACTCGATATCTCTCTGCTTATTTAGAAGTATCGCTATAAATTCCGGTCTTCCGATCACCAATGGGGCATAGAAAAATTTTATGATATAAAATTACTCATTAGGTTAATGAACATATACTGGGAGAAAGACAATACTCAATACGGTAAGTTGAAATTAGCTTATTCAAGGCTACTAGAACCGGATATAATTGTCCTTTTAAGAAATGATATAAGCGGATCTAATAGGGGGATCGGATAGGACTTTAAGAGCCAGATATGTGATGATGTCCCAAACATTCTAATAAAAAAGTCCTCTTCACTAACATTGATTAAGCATTAACTGTAATAGTAAAAAACTAGCCAACGAATATAGATATCTAGGTGAAGTCGATGCCAGCGAGTTCAAAATATTTTGTTGTAAGAACTTTGAGTGCGGTAGCGACGTTGGTAGTAGTAATGGTATTACTCTCAGGCATTTTTATTTCGATGGCCGATGAGCAGTTGGAGACGACGGTTAGGGAAACTGTTTCTCAGGAGGTTGAACAGTATGGAGCTGATATGACTGAGGAGGAGCTCGAAAACTTTCGAGAACGTAGAGAAGAAGAATTGCGAAGTCATTACGGTCTCGACGACCCTGCTTGGAGGAGAGTAATGTCTAATGCTTATAATGCTCTTACTCTCAATTTTGGGACGTCATATATGATGGATATTGGTGGTAGCAATTACGTTATAGATATTATAATGCATAGGCTGCCTAGGACTATATTATTATTTACAACTGCTGCAGTAATATACGTTATTTTAGGTATAATAATAGGATTAAAGGCCGCCCAGGTAGCTGGAGGTAAGTTAGACAAATTTTTATCGTTTTTTGGAATATCGGCTTCTAGCATGCCAATGTGGTGGGTTGGAATGATTGTTATACTAATCTTCTCTTACGAGCTTGGTTGGTTCCCTTCGAGAGCGACCCCTTTCCCGGATGCAGAAGGTTTAGAATTTTATCTGGGAGTTTTACATCGAATGGCTTTGCCGCTTGGAACTATCGTATTCGTTCTTTTCGGCGCTAGAGCTTGGGCGACGAGGAATATACTCACGGACGTGTTACAGGATGACTATATAATGGCCGCAAGGGCTAAGGGAGTCCCTGAGAGTAAAGTGATGTACGGACATGCTCTGAAAACGGCTGCACCTCCTGTTGTAACCAGCGCTTTATTAGCCTTGCTGATGTCCGTTGGGGGGGCTATGATCACCGAGGTAGTTTTCAGATGGCCTGGAATGGGGATGCTGCTGTATGATGCAATAATGATGAACGACGTTCCAGTTATGACGGGTGTAGTGTTTATTACTACTTTCCTATACATATTTGGATATTTAGTAGCTGATCTACTCTATGGAGTCTTTGATCCACGTGTAGAATTGGGATCAGGAGGTCCGAAGTAAATGAGGTTTGAAGGGATAAAGAGAAAGATCAAAAGCATCCTGACAGAACTAAAGAGAGAAAAAATAGGAATAATCGGGTTTGCTATCATTATATCGCTGTTAGTAATCGGATTTTTGACCCCTTGGATAGCACCCGAGGCTAACGCGCATTGGGGCGATCCTTATGAGTGGAGGGACCACCCCCAAGGGGCCGCCCCAAGTTGGGTGAGGTACCTATCGAGAGAACCTGGAGCTGAACACTTAGAATTAGAGGAATATAGATCGTATTCTACCGGCGCTTACTCCGATATAACCTTTGAATATGATTACTCCTACGAAGAGCCACCCAGTGAGATTGTAACTTATATTGAGGGGGAATATGAAGAAGATCGACCGATGATTATTATAGAATTAATTAGACCGGATGGGGAATCCATTGAATTAGAAGTCGAAACAATTGAGGGGTCAGATGAGGGCGGAGGCTACAAGTTTAATGACAGATTTACATTGCTTCGTGATCGTGAACAGGTAGAAGAAATTTATAGATTTGCGGAGAGTTTTGAAGAAGGCGAAATTGGCGGTGAATCTACCAGCGCTGCAGTAAGGGCGGTCTTTTCCGAAGCGAGTGATAGTATATTGTCTGACCCGGATCCTCTGCATGGTGAATATAAGATTAGACTTAGACTGATTAGTGAGGATGTGAATGTAAGCAATTCGAGAGCCATTTTTAAGGGTCGTTACTATGGTTTTATGGGGACGGACACCAGAGGTCGAGATGTTGCTGGAGGATGGGCATGGGGCGCCCGCTATGGAATCATTCTCGGAGTGACCGTAGCTACTTTGACTGTAGTTATTTCTTTAGTATACGGAATGACGAGTGCATATCATGGAGGATGGGTTGATGAACTAATGCAGAGAATAAATGAAACAATTATGGGGATACCGACTTTCCCATTACTGGTTGTAATAGCTTACATGTGGACAAGATCTTATTACGTAATTATACTTGTTTTAGGGCTGCTGTTTTGGAGGGGAATAGCGAAAAATATTAGAGCAAGAGGGTTACAGATAAGACAAAACACTTACGTTGAGGCTTCAGAATCATTGGGTGCGAGCGGCCGTAGAATAATCACAAAACATATGGTACCACAGATGCTTCCGTATGCTTTGGCAGAAGGCGCCCTAATGGTTCCAGGGGCGATTATAGCGGCGGCAGGTTTAAACGTTCTTGGTTTGGGTGACCCAACCATTGTCACATGGGGGAGGATGCTAAGTGAAGCGCACAGCGCGGGAGCCGCACTAAGCGGAATGTGGTGGTGGGTAATACTTCCCGGTTTGGGGATAACGCTGGTCGGTTTCGCATTTATCTCGGCTGGAATGGCTGTTGAGAGAATAATCAATCCAAAAATGAAACAGGGATAGGGATATAAAAATGGCAAGGTCAGAGTCAACGCGCGATCTGGAGTCCGAAGGGCTGGATTTTTGGAACGGCTCGAAGGAAACCGTACTCAGAGTGGAGAATTTAACTACTCACTATTTCACTAGGAAAGGGGAAGTTAACGCTTTGGATGATGTTTCGTTCGAGTTGAAAAAAGGTGAAGCTTTAGGTGTAGCCGGGGAGAGCGGTTGCGGAAAAAGCACATTGGCGTTTTCTCTAATAAATCAAGTTCAACCTCCGGGTAGGATAGTGGATGGCAATATTCAGATAGATGGTATTGATGTAGCTTCACTAGATGAAGAGCAAACTAGGAATCAGGTTAGATGGAAAAAAATTTCCTATATCTTTCAGGGAGCTATGGATATTTTAACTCCTGTGTATACGGTTGGACACCAGATGTCGGAACCGCTAAAATATCATAGAGGGGTCGAAGGGGAAGAAGCCAGAGAAATCTGTAACGAGTATTTAGAGAGCGTAAATCTAGATCCTTCAATATATGATCGTTATCCTCATGAACTTAGTGGAGGGCAAAAACAGAGAGTGATAATAGCTACAGCTTTGCTTTTGGGACCTGATGTTCTAATAGCCGACGAACCGACGACCTCGTTGGATGTAGTGGTGGAAGCTCAGATAATGAACCTATTAAAAAAATTGAGAAAGGAAACCGGCATTTCCATGATTTTCATTACACATGACCTTAACATTCTTTCGGAAGTGTGTGAGAAACTGAATATCATGTATGCTGGAAAAATAGCGGAAATTGGTGAGTCTAAGAATATATTTAATGATCCTAAACATCCATATACAGAAAAGCTACTAGCTTCAATACCTAAACTCCATAAGGATGTGGAGAAACTTGAGAGAATTCCAGGGGCTCCTCCTGACTTGGTGAATCCTCCTTCCGGTTGCAGATTCCATCCTAGATGTCCTTATTCCGAAAATATTTGCGAAGATAAAGTACCTGAGCTTAGAGAGGTAGCCGGTAGGAGAGTGGCGTGTCATTTCGCCGGCGAATTAACTTAGTAAGGTGATTTAAATGGCGAAAACAATTTTGAAAGCTGAAAACTTGAAAAAGCATTATTATATAGAACAAGGGATAGTAGATAAGATATTGAGGAGAGATAAGAAGAAAGTGAGGGCTGTCGATGGGGTAAACTTTGATATTGAAAGAAATAAATCGATGGCTGTCGTGGGGGAATCAGGATGCGGAAAAACGACTCTAGGAAAGGTAGTTATGAGGATTCTAGAACCGACCGGCGGTAAAATGATTATGGATGGCACTGATATTGCAGATATTGGCGGGGGAGACGAATTGAAAGCTTATAGAAGGAAGACTCAAATGATATATCAAGATCCATTTTCGTCGATAGACCCCCGTTTTACGGTATTTGACGCTTTAGAAGAGCCTCTATTAATCCATAATAGCGGAAAGGATATAGAAGATAGGAAAAAAATGATTAAAGAAGCTCTGAAAGATGTTAAATTAACCCCTCCAGAAAAGTTTATAGATAGATATCCTCACATGCTTTCGGGTGGGCAAAAACAGAGGGTATCTGTTGCGAGGGCTCTGATGCTCGATCCGAGCTTTATAGTGGCGGATGAACCCACCTCGATGTTGGACGTTTCTGTCAGAGCTGAAATCCTAAATCTATTAAAAGATTTGATGAACGAGCATGATTTGTCCTTCCTGTATATCACTCATGATATCTCTACGTCTAGGTTTTTCTCCGATTACATAGCCGTGATGTACTTGGGGAAATTTGTAGAGAAAGGTAAGGTAGGTACGGTTCTAGATGATCCGCTACACCCCTATTCGAAGGCTCTTTTAAAGGCAGTTCCTGAGCCCAAACCCGAACTCGTTAACGAGTTTAAGGAACTACCATTAAAAGGGGAAGTTCCGGATGCTACAAATCTTCCAAGCGGTTGCAGATTTCATCCGAGATGTCCCTATTCGGAAGAGATCTGTGAGGAGAAAAAGCCCCAGCTGAGAGAAGTTGATAACCGTGAGGTCGCTTGCCATATTTGTTGATCGCTAAGTGTTTGAATAATTTATAAGTGGAAAAATGGGTGAAAAAACACTAAGTGTAATTGAGATTTTAAAACACCCTAAAGTAAAGCTTGGAATAATATGTCTCGTAATAGCTCTTCTGATGGGCTTCTCTTCGATATATGTTACAAGGGATGACTCGAAGGAAAGCGGGACTTTGGACTCGCGGCAATCTATTGCTCTGGAAATAGCTGAGCCTGGGTTAGAGGGTGAGCTAAAACTAAGTTACGTAGGGCCGGAAGAAGATGGTAGCGAAGCCAGTATTGAAATTTTGGATAGAGAGGAAATAATTATCCAATCCGATACTTTAGAGCACGGTGAAAACCTGAGTGTTAATTTGGAAAGCCAAATGGATACCATATTTCGGGCGGATAACAATCCGGGAAAATTGAATTACAATTTGTCGTATTCTTATACTCGGTATCCTTTTAGGATACTTTCAATTCCTACATTATTTATGACAATGATTGGTTTCTTGTTTGTTTTCAAAGGATATAAGGAGTATCTCGATGAATATTTAATTAAAAGACGAAAAGAAAGTAGATTGGAGTCGGCAGAGAAAGATGACGAAAAAGAAATAGACTTTATGGGTATAGAAGAATCGGAGGAATCTTGATTTGAAAATATTTTTCAGTCATCCAACAGTTACTTTCCGAACGGATACTGAAGAGGCTTGTTTCGAAAAGTTGAGAAATAAGTTCGAGGGTATAGATAAAATAATCAATCCTGCCGACTATGGACTGAAACATGATACGAAAAAGTTGATAAAAAGATCAGATGTGATAGTCGGAATGGCTATCTCAGAGAGATATACCTTTCTAGTATGGAACGAAATGTTGAAAGGAAAAGAACATGATGCCGAACTTTATACGATAAGAGTTTATGACAAAGATAATATTGAAGAAATAGAGAAGGGAATGCCTGAAGATATAATCAGGCTAAATAAGAAGGAGTCTGAGAAATTTACCAATGAATTGATGAAGGAAAACAGAGAATCTTTTCTTTCCCTTTTGATCGGAAAACATAATACGAGGTTTTAGAAGATTGGATTTTTACTTTTCTTTTTCCTTTAAGACGTGAAATAAGAATCTTTCGATGAGGGAGGCTGTCAAGCGTTACAGGAAGCAGATCTTTCCTTTCTGGTGGCGAGAGAAGATCACGACCGTCCAGAGGTTGTACCAGTTTCTGGGGGAGAATTTGATGAGGGGGAGGTTAATGAGGCGCAGGAGGAGTTAGTTCGGCGGGCTGTCGTCGGGGACGGTGTTGAGGAGTGTTGTTTCGACACCACCGACTACTGCATCTATGTCGAGGACGATACGAAGTATCTCAGGATAGGGAGATGTAAGGAGGGGATCGTCGGGCGCCGGTTAGTGGGGTTGGCATTGGCTCTGAATAATCAGGGAGTGCCGGTGTTCGGGGACGCCTATCCGGGGAACAGGAACGATGTCGATCTGTTTCCAAGACTGTTTAAAGGTGTCTGCGAGAGGTTGGAAGCTGCCGGCTCCGACCTGGAAAACGTGACGCTGATCTTTGACCGGGGTTTCGACGGCAAAGACAATTTTGAAATGGCGTGGCAGTCACCCCCGAACATCGTGGCTGCCGTGAAGAGGAACCGCAAGACGGTTCGAGAAGTTTTGAACTCAGTAGAGCTTGAAGAATTTCAAAAGTCCTACGAGACGTCCTACGGCGAGTGTTATGTTTACGGCGGTGGGAGGTTGGATATCGGCGAACATTCCTGGCGCGTCGTCCTCTCCTACCACGACTCGACGAGGGAAAAAGTGCGAGAGAAGATGGATAGACAAGAGGAGGAAGCTGAGGAAGTCCTCACGGAGTCTCTCGACCGATTAGAGAGGGGAGGTCCCGGACGCCCACCCACCGAAAAAAGCGTGAGAAAGAAGTTGGAGAAAGTCCTCGGGAAGAGATACCACTGTCTCGACTGGACGCTCGACCCGAAAGCTAAAAATCTCGACTGGGGGTGGACCAAAGAGTGGGACCGAAAATACGAGCTCGCAGGAATATTACCGATCATCACCGATCAAAGCGATTGGACACCTGACAGGGTCGCCAAAACCTACTTCCAACGAAAAAATATCGAGAACATGTTTCACCTGACCAAAAAAGCGCTGATCGTCCCAGTCGAACCCCCCTACGTCAAGGAAGACCACCTGATACGAGCACACCTATTCCTGATCTTCACCGGACTCCTGTGCTACCAACACATCAAAAGAAAACTCCCCGACACCATGACAGACGACGATATCAAATCGGTAATGAAAGAACTCAACATGGTGATCGCCACCGAGAACGGAACCCTCCAGTTCAAACTCGCAAACGTGAACGAAGAAACTAGACCATTACTCACAGCCATGAACTCAGAAAAATATCTACCAGAATAAACAATTTTGAGCTCTAACTCACGTAACTCGAAAAAACCAAGAAAAACGCCTCAAACCTAAATAACCCCATATCACGGATAAAAAATCAAACTGCTAACCCCTGACTTACAATCGGAGTTAATTATTATCTCTGAAAATATGGCTAGATTTCGGCGGGTTGATGGATTGGATACTATCTGTCAGGTTGCGGGAAGAAAATATTCTAGTGGTCTTGATTAGTTGGTTTTTAGATAGGAAAGCTTTTCTAGTGTAAATAATGATAACAATTTAACTTCTTGAGCTCAGAAATTAGAAAGATGAAAAAACTAAGTCTGGGACTTAACAAGAAAAAAAATGGAAAGGGAGTGGAATTCACTCGCTTTGTTTTTTATAGTAGAATACACCGACTATCAAAAGAACTATCACGACGACGACAATTCCCGCAATCAGTCCTATACCTAGCTCGGGTTCGGGCTCTTCAACGGTAACGGACGTGGTGAGATCGCCAACTTGAACATCAAATTCCCCGGCTTCGTCGGGAGCTGTAACACTGAATTCTAAGGTTGTTGTGTCACCAGCAGCGAGGATACCCGAGGCTGAATCTACTGAGGCGCCGTCAATCATTAATTCAAAGTCGTATTCCTCTTCCACTTCCAAATTATTTATGACGTCTACGTACACCGTGTATTCTTCGCCTGCTTCTACGACTGTAGGATCTATAGATAGATTGCTCAATCCGATTGGAGCAATTTCTTCTAAGATTATACTAGTTGAGGTTTCTGCTGTTCCTAGGGGCTCGCCTTCTATTTCTCCACTAATTACTATCTCGTAACCTCCGGGTTCTAGCTCGGCTGTGTCTTCTGCTGGGATGGTTCCGGTGACCTGTCCGGCTTCCAGAACTGCTTCCTCAACAGTATATACTACTTCTCCCTCTCTGACTAAGTCAATCGTGTATTGGCCTCTTTCAGCTGGCTGTGTTAATTGTTGGGGAAATTCCATGTCTTCTTCTACTGGCACAGAAATGTTTAGCTCTTCTCCGATGGCTGCTGTGGCTGGAGCGTCTATGGTACCGAAGGATAAGAATACGAGTTCTAACTCTTCTCTCTCGTACCAATAATCACCCTCGAATGGATAGTTAGCGTCTTCTACTAAGTTAGTGAATCTTTCTATATCCATCGTTTGGTCATCAATATCATAGTCCGTTAGCACGAACGGACCTTGGGATATGTAGTAGTGGGCGTATTCTTCGAAGAAGGAATTGGCGTTCTGTGCTCTCTCTTCTAGTGTCTCTTCGGTAACTGTGAACGGCGCGTTGTTCGCTTCTCTTAGATACGGTGGAATTTCTCCTTCTTCGCTTTTTTCTTCTAGGACTGCTTCTACATCTTCACCTTGCTCCTCCACGATGTAGTTTACTTGTCTGGTGCCTTCTACTACTTCCCAAGCATATTCATCTCCGTGGACGGGTGAATCACCTACTTCTACGAGGGTGCTCCATGCTTCGTCGACATGCCATGGGTGGTGAGGATTGATAACTCCTGCATAGTAGTTGGCGATTTCGCCTTCTGGTGGGAATAGATAATCTCCGTATATAGTTACTTCACCATCTCCATGCCATTCTACACCTTTTATACTGTCAAATACTGGTGCCCATTCTCCAGCGAATACACTATTGAATCTTTCTCCTTCCTCAGTTGCCCATTCTTTAGCGTACGCGTACCAGGCCGCTAGGTCATGATCATCCATCATGCTTCCGTCGTGCCATCTGGAGAATTTGTATTCGTAAGTCACGCTGGTTGCAGCTTCTACATCTTCTCCAACTTCGGCCCATTCTCTCTCTTCAACGTCGTAATCAACTGCGTCTTCAGGAACTTCAAGCTCCATAATTGGTTCTCCTTCCTCGAATTCTACTTCTCTGGTTACATCTCTCCAGTCTGTTCTCATGGGTATTACTCGTCCTGTCGTCGGATTGAATATTGTCGTTTCATCTCTCAACATTCTTGTCATTTCCACGGTATAGACATCGTCTTCACCTGCGATTCTATTCCAGACATCCATAAAGAGCTCTGCAGCAGGTGTGTACTGAGCCATATTGAGAGTTCCGTCCGTCGTCTTCATAGTTCTGGGCGTGAACCAGTCAGACCATCCGACGATAACATCTGTAACGTAATTTGTAACCCTTTCATCGTCGTATGGATAGAAGTCAAACGAGGTGGTCTTGAATACCCTGATGCTATCTTCTAAACCCATATCTGCTGTTTGAGCCCATGTATCGAAGTATTCTTCTTCATCTTCGAGAGCTCCGGTTTGGAGAGGCCTTGCAACTTCCGATATTTCGGGAGTGTCATAAGTCCAATCTGCACCAATCAGATGTCCAGGCATGAAGGGTAAGAGGTCCGTGTACATCTGATATGTTCCTGTTTCGTCGTAATAGGCAGCTGCGGCTGACATCCAGCCACCTGTATAAATGTTCCATTCGTCTAGTGTTTGCAAAGGATCGTTAAACAGAGTGAGAGCACTAGCAGCTTCACGTTCCATCGGATGCTCTTCTGTCTTTAAACCAAGTTCTTCTATCCAACCTGCGACTAGAGTACCTATTTCGTCTCGTTCGTCGTCTACTCTTTGGATAATGTCCAAAACTATCGGTTCGAATTCTTCTTCCTCCGGCCCGCGGTAGGCCCACCAGTAACCGACTGGTGAGTCGTCGTCTTCCAATTTATCGAGTTCTCCTACTAGTTCAGGATCTTCTTGCGTTTCCTCGAGAGCGTCGGTAACCATCTCCCGAGCTTTTTCGATGTTTCCTTCCGGAGAAATTCCGTGTTCCTCAATAATAGGTTCAAAGTACTCATCCCATCCAGGATAACCTAGAGATACGGGAAGATATCTCGGCTCCGCGAAACCATCGTAAATTTCATCAACAATTAATTCCCTGTCTACAGTCCAGTTCATAGCGTATCTAACTTCTCGGATAGCGAAAGGATTAAAAAGGACTTCTCCATCCACCTCAGCAGTGTATTTGTTAGTTCGGGCAGGATTAAAGAGTAGATTGTTGTAACTTCCTGCACTCTCAATAACACCTAGATGATCCCGATCTGGATCTAGGTCTTCAACGAGGCGAGCGGGAGTTGCGTGCATGAAAACATCGATCTCACCCTCAATTGTCTCAGCGACTCCTCCGTGTTCTTCGGTCTCAACTTCCATGTATATTTCTTCGACTATTTCTCCTTCTTCCTCCTCTTGAGCTAGCGCCGGCATCGCTGCGAAGAGACTAAGTGTAAAAGCGATGACGATCGAAATAGCGAGAATTTTTCGAGTTTCTATATTTTTCACTTTCTCACCTCCTCTTATTGCTTTTCGACATCAATCTTTGGGGTAAAAGGATCTTGGCTAATAAGCTTATTCATCTTTTTAAATTCGATTTCCCCAAGTGCTTTCATCGACAAGTCTTTAGAATTTATGGATTGAGGAACAAAATCTGCACTTTTTCAAGGGATCTTTTCATTTTAGGCCTCAGGTTCTACACTTCACTCTTTGATTGGGAAATGAAGTGTTATTAGGTTTTTGTTTGCCCCTTTGTAGAGACAAATTGGAGACAACTTTATAAGGAGGGGTTTTCATAAGGTTACATGATGCATCTGAAGAGAAATACTGTCAAGAAGGGCAGGAAGGTGTACGAGTATGCAAAGATTGTACAGTCGGTGAGGAGAGAGGATGGGCAGGTGACTCAGAAGGTGGTGAAGAACTTGGGGAGGATGAAGACTGAGGAGGACTGGGAACGAGCCGAGTCAATTCTTGAGGCTATGAAGAAAGGAGAGGAAGTAGTCAGGTTGAAAGATGTGAAGATCGAAAAACAGTTGGAGCTGGGCGGGGTTTGGGCGGCTGACGACATCTGGACTGGAGTTGGGGTAGGAAAAGCGATTCGGAACTCCTTCGCCGGAAGAGATTTCGAGTACAGCATCGAGAGGATGGCTTTTCTCCTCGCGGTTAATCGTTTGTACGAGCCTGGAAGCGATCTCGCCGCCCACAAGTGGATCGATAAGAGGGCTTACTGTCAGTTGGAGCCGGAGGAGCAGTGGGTTTACAGGACCGGGTACAGGCTTGCCGGTCAAAAGGATGAAATTGAGGAGGAAATCTTTCAAAATTTGAGAAAGAACCTGGACCTGTCCCAAAATAGAGTGTTTTATGACCTGACCTCTTCCTATTTTGAGGGGGAGGGTCCTGAACTTGCACTCTTCCGGTATTCTAGAGATCACAGACCCAACAGGAAACAGATAGTTTTGGGCGTCGTGATGATGGACGGAATCCCGATAGCTCACAGGGTTTGGGCAGGAAACACTGCGGACAAATCCACTCTCGAAAGGTCCGTGAAGGACTTGAAAGAGAGGTTCGGAATCGAGGACGTGACCTTTGTCGCCGACAGGGGCGTTGTGTCCTCGACAAACTTGGGGAACTTGGAGGATTGGGGTTACGACTATATCCTCTCGACGAACCGGAGGAAAAACGAAACGGCGGAGGAGCTTCTCGTCAAGGATGTTCCCGGAGCCGACAAAGTTCGAGCCAGAGAGGTTCGCTCGGAGGGAGAAAAAAGATACATTTTATGCCTGAACGAGGAGAGAAGAGAAAAAGACTTGGAGAAACTGGAAAAGGTAAGGGGAGAATGCGAAAAAGAACTGGAAGAACTCAAGAAAAAGTACGAAAATTCGCAGGAAGGACGCGGACGACCCATGACCAAGGAAAGTACAATAAAACAGGCTCAAAACATTCTAGACAAAAAAAAGCGGCTTTTCGACATAGATTTTGTTGAGACGCTCGAATGGGAGTTAAACGAAGAAGCATGGCAGTACGAGCAGGATATTGCGGGGAAAATCCTCTTAGTGTCCACGGACAATCTCAAACCTTCCAAGACTTTGGATGAATACAAAAACTTGAAAGACGTGGAGCAAGCCTTCGACGATCTGAAAAATTTCCTAAAACTCAGACCCTTCCACCACAACACGGACAAAGGGATGAGAGGACACACGTTCATATGCCTCCTAGCCCTACTACTGAAAAAACTGATGGAAAAACGGACGGAAAAGACCTTCAAAAAAATAATGAACGAGCTTGAACCTCTGAAAGTCAACATTCTAAATGTAAGGGGTGAGAAAATCTGCCAGAGAAACGAAATCACCCACAGCCAAGAAAAAATATTCGAATCGTTAGACGTTGAAACCCCATCGAAAATACTCGTAGAGACAAAAAAATAACCTCGAAATAGAGGAAAATTTCACGGTTTATTGACTAAAAGAAGTCAAATATATCCTCCAATTTCGGCAAATTTTCAGTGTCGAACTTGAGTTAGGCTCCGATAATTCAGATCAGTCGATAGTCTAAATTTTAGGTGAGTGGAAATAGATGAATGAGAAGTTCAAAGAAAATTTCAGCGGTTTTTAATAAATATAGGTAGTTAGAACATCAAGATATGTTTTTCCAGCAAAAAAATCAAAGATTTTTTAATTTCCTTCTTTATTTTGTCTAAGATGGTTGGATTTCTCCTGGATGATTTCCGAATGTGCCCTTCGTATGTCTTTTCAACTTGACAGAATATCTTGTTTCGTTAGGGTATTTCCGTTTGAACGCTTATTTTGGTCTATTTATCCGAAAATATTTCCTAGGAAAATTCTGTTGATATATACCGCTTTTGACTTAAAGGAAGATAAGAGGCTGTTCTGTTTTTCAAAATCCTTTCCGAGTTCGGGAGCGTCCTATTATTCCGGCTGATCTTCCCGAAGTTTTTTGCGGGATGAGGATTGAAGCATTTTGCCGACTGTCTTTGTTAAGTCGATTTCCGGAGTTTCCCCGCTTCTCAGGTCGTCGGCAAGTTTTAGAACGTCCAACCCAATTTTTATCATATCCGTTTCCAGTTTTCCTTTTGCATCCTTATCCACTTGTACGTGGCTCCCCTCCCTGGCTTCGGAAACTATCGCCAGCAACGCTCCGACCTTTATATTACCAGCCCGCCTCGCCTCGTAATAATCTCTCATGACAGTGTAGACCGAAAATTCCATCGAGCTGGATAGTGCCCCCATCCTCTTATAGGCTTCGAGTCGAGATTCTAGAGATTCCTTTGAAGGAGAAAATTGCGGAGTTTCTTTAAAATAGAGATCGTCCTTGACGTGAATTATCCCGGCCCAAAGATTTTCTTCAAATTCGTAACCATGCTTTTCAGCTGCGGCGATTATTATTGGAACAAGCTCCGGACTTGCAAACGAGGGGAATTCCGAACCTACGGCCGCTTCGGTGGTTCCTTCATCCCGAATGGCACCGGTCGCCGTGACGATATCGCCGGATTCGACGTATGGTTGGAGTGCGCCTGCGGTTCCAAGTCTAAGCATGGTTATGTCACCTTCGGAACGCTCGATGGCCTCCGGAATCACGATAGACGCGCTTGCAGGCCCCATTCCTGTCGTGAAGGCCGAAACGGGTAGCCCTTCGTACCGACCGTGTACCACGGTCAATTTTCTATCACCCTCCTCGATTTTCGAACTTTCCAGATATTCCGCGATTTTCTCCACTCGACTCGGAGATCCCGCGGAAAGAATATACGGATGCATGCGATCGGTTTCGAGGTGGTATTCTTTCCCCGTATCGGTCTTGAAAGTTATTGAATCCATTTCATTCTTTTTTCTACTATTATTAGTTTAAAGGAAACGTGGTCGGTCACATACATTTAAAAAAATTCAACCGATTCGAAACACTTGTCTACGGATTCGGAACGCCGTTTTTACGATGTACAGTTTCTGACTTTGTCCTTAATCTATTACATCTCATCCACATTAAACAAGGTCGATAGGCAAGGATACAGGATTTTACTTCCACGAACCTACCCCCCCTAATTTTTATCCTAGTTCAGAAAATCCGCCTCCCTCTCGTCGGTAATTGTGGATCCTTGGATAAGACCGAGTATTTTAAATTTTTTCGGAAGATCCTTCACTAAAACTTTCGAAAAGATTGTGTTTGCAAAGGTCGATTTGACAGGGACGTAAATGTCATCGTTTATTATTGCGAATGCATTGTAGTTCGTTTTTCTGTCCGTTCCATAAACTCCCTCGCACAATATTTTCCTGTCCGGAGCGAGGACAGTGCTCAGATCCCCTGGGTTTGCCTTAATACACTTTTTCTAATTCCAAGTCGAACTCAACCTTTATCAAAAATCTGCTTATTCTTTATCTGAACTCAGCATATTTTAAGTTTTGTTCAATCGTTAGAACTTCAGTTTCCGTAACAGACAATCCCAGAAGGGGATTAATCTGTATATTTTCTCAATTTTTGTTCAAAGATTTTCGGAGAAACTGCCCCGACAACCTTATCGATAGGCGATTCGTTTTTAATAAACAAAAATGTAGGAATACTTCCGACTTGAAATTTGTTCGGCACCCTCGAGTTTTTATCAATATTTAGCTTCCCAAAGACTACTTCCCCTGCGTATTTTTCCGCCAGCCTCTCGATCAGCGGTGACATTGGCTTACAGGCGGAACACCACCCGGCCCAAAAATCTATAACTACAAGAGGATATCTTTCCACTATTTCCTGAAAGTTAGAATCAGTAACTTCAAGAGGATGATTTGGAAATTCGGATTTACTTTTCTTTTTCATAATCTTCTTCATTTTTTCTTTTTTCAGTTTCTCAAGCTCTTCATCTTCCTTTTTACCCATATTACCCCTTTTCGACCAGTTTTTTGGTCTCGGATAACTGCTCGTGTAATACGTCTCTAATCAGATTACAAGCTTTTACGACCTTTGGATAAGAGATCTTATAGTACACATTGGCTCCTTCCCGCCTATTATCAACTAAATTTCTCTTCCTTAGCTCAGCTAAATGTTGCGATATATTTGCCTGCCTGACTCCGATTTCGTCCACTAGCTCGCCGACCGTCCTTTCCTTATCCTTCAACTTTTCCAAAATTTTCAATCGAGTAGGGTTAGAGAGCATTTGACATAGATCTGCATGGAGCTGGTAAATTTTATCCTCATCCCTCATTATTCCACCCACTTTAACATATTCATATATTCGAATATCATCATTTATTGTTTTCGGTTAGACTCGGCCACTCTAAATAGATCGACGATCGATATTTCCTAAGGAGTACCACGAAACAAAATACGTTCCATTTATGTTTGACCTTATCCCTAAACTATCTAAGCTGAGGTTTATGCGTTTACTTGAAATCTACCTATAATCTCAAAGATTTAACTGAAAAACTCTAATCAATTAGCTCCCTTATTTTGTCCTTGAGCTCTTCCTCTGGCATAGCACCTACAGTTTTATCCACCAATTCTCCGTCTTTAAAGAACAAAATAGATGGAATGCTCGATACTTGGTATTTTGTAGCGGCATCCCTTTCCTCATCGACGTTTACTTTTCCAATAAAGGCCTCGTCCCCAAACTCCTCTGAGATCGATTCCATAACAGGTTCCATCATCTTACAGGGTTGACACCACTCCGCCCAAAAATCGGCGACCAGAACACTGTTTTCATCCTTTGCGGACTCCAATTCTTCTCCCGATAGATTAACCGGTTCATTTTGAGACATATCCATTCACCTCTGAATAATTCATTTGCAAGCAGGACAACCTCCGCCACGTCTTCGACCGGAGGAGGTTCCCTCGCAAATACTTTGACCCCTGTTGTAAATATCTTTCCAGCAATCTCTACAGACCATAATTTTACCAAGCTCAGCGTGGTTTACTAGCATTCGACTTCCATCATCTTCACAAAGTTCGCATTTTCCCATTTTATACTCACCGTATATTCAAATATTCGAATAAACTTATATAATTTGTGGTCGGATGTCGTAGGCTACCAAATCAGAAGGTCACACAGAACAGCTACAGAGTCAGCCCACCGGTTAACTTTCTAACTCGAAGCAAACCTATCATTAATAAACTATTTAAGATCCTGAAAAGCAAAATTCCTGCATCTACGACGTACATCGGAAAATTACAATCTCAAACAATACTTCTACTAACTCAGATAATGATTTTTTCAGATAATCTACTCTTCGACCTGAATATCGTACTTCCTAGCTATTTCCTGAAAGGACTTTGCCAAATATTTCACCTGTTTCCAGGTTAGGCCGTACGTGTTCATCTTCCAGGTCCTCGTCGCCCCAGGAAATATTCCGATGATACCCCTCTCCTTCAATTCGTCGTAGAGAAAGTATCCTCTACGGTCATGTCCTTTCGCTATCTGATCGAAGCTTTCTCGAGTGTCCACTTTTACCAGCGTATGTTTTCTCGGCATTTCGCTAAGGACTTTGTTACCCTCGATTTTTAGAAACTCCTCCAGAAAGTATTCGGCTTTGTCGACCTCTTCTTCCCAATTTTCCACTCGTTCTCTTATTCTCGGGAAACTGGCCATCATAGCTATTACGTTCGAACCCATGAGAGTACATCCGAGCATCTCCACCTCCTTAATCCCAAAACTTCTCCCGGTCACGTCTCCCTCCATCTCTGTAGTTCTGAACACTTTGTCCGCCCATTCATCCGTAGTGGCAAGTATTCCCGAAGGTGCCGGAGAGGCGAAACTTTTGTGTCCCGACCCCACTAAGAAATCCACACCTAGTTCTTTACCATGTACCGGCATAACCCCGACGGTATAAGCACCATTATATAGTACTGGAATATCGTGCTCGTTCGCTACCCGGACAATTTCTTCGACTTCATGTTCGTTTCCGTAAGTATAATCGAAATGATCGACAAAAATTAACTTCGGAAGCTCCCCAGTTCCCTCTTTTACCTCTTCTACCTTTTCACCCGTCGCTTTTCCAGTATGAACGTTTTTCTCGTTAACAGGCACTTCCCGGATGATTCCGCCCACCTGCTCGACGGATAAAAACTCAGTGTAATGAGATAAAGCGGACGCCAATACCGTATCCCCTTCATCGACCAGCGAAGATACGACTGCTTGAAATCCTCTCCTCGCCCCCGGTACGACCCGCGCCTCGTCCATCCCCAAAAATTCCGGCAGATCGGTATGGAATTCCGCAATTGGAGGTTTGTCAATCTTATCCAAACGAAAAGGGTGTTGACACCAGTCACATGTCGAGTAACCGTCGCCGTAGGAAATCATTGTCTTCATGGCTTCGGGCGTTAGCCTGCCAGCTGCCTGAATCGGATTCAAATTTATAAATAGTTCTTCTCGAGCCCTAGATTCCAGTGCATCACCTATCATTCCAACATCTCCCCCTCGATTTCATCCAGATTTTTCCTCACCTTCTCGATTAATTCATCCATCTGCTTCTTCTGGTCCTCGGTCAGCTCATGATGAGGACTGGTCTTCCTAAAAATTTCCCTAATATCCGTAAGACTATACAAAGCCTGAAATAAACTATCTACCGCGTCCTCACTCATGTCAAGCTACCCGATTTTAAATCAGTTTCAACATGTAAATAATTTTGAAACATGAAAAGCTGGTCGTTTTTAAATATAAACCCACCGGTAAATTTTTGAAAATTTCTTCCGATTTTAAATTTATCTAAAACCCGATGAAAAGCCTAATAATTAACTTCGAAAAGTATCCGATACCTCAATCCCCCACATGTAGATTAAACTACGGAAAAAAAACATCACCCCAAGACTTGGAAAGTGAAAACAAAAGTATCAGGTCGTAGATTATTGGCGATCAACAAATGACTAAACGAGTCTGGGAAGATTTAACAGTTAGAATAGGGAAGAAGAATTTGGTGGAAAATCTTGAATTCAATCAAAGCCAGAATAGAAGGAGTTTACAAAAGCCAACATGGGTTCGCCGTGGTCCTGGAAAGTGAGGAAGGGGAGGATGTACTTCCTATTTTCGTATCTAAAGGACAAGCTTTCTCAATAGAAGCCGGAATTACAGGGGAAGGTTCACCTCGCCCTCTAACACATGATCTACTTCTCAAAATTATAGCCGATATGGATTTAGAAGTTGAAAGTGTGACGATAGATGATCTTTTGAAGGGAACCTTCTTGGCAGAACTAAGGTTGGTAAGAGGAGATAGAATATTCCCGTACGACCTTAGGCCGAGCGATGGGGTGGCTTTGGCGGTTCGAACCGGTGCGGATATCTACATATCTAGAGAAGTCATGGAAAGGGCAGGGAAAAAGAAGGAAGAGCTTTCAGACTCGAAATTTGGAAAATAATAACCCCTCCCGATAGAAAGTAGCACGATAAATTTTTTTGTGTATATACCCGTCTGAATCCGGTCAGTATTACCTATTACACCCATTATTCCTTTGAGTAATTTTTCGGGAAAAAATTATAAATAATAGTATTCATGACTGATCTCTAGTTTGGCGGATATGGTATGAACAAAGTAAAAAAGTCGATCCCGGAGATTAATAATCGTATAGAGAAAGGCGAGGCCGTCGTCGTGACAGCCGAGGATATGGTCGATATAGTGGAGGAAGAGGGAGAAGTAGAAGCGGCAAAGGACGTAGACGTCGTGACAACGGGGACCTTCGGAGCCATGTGCAGTTCCGGTGCATGGCTAAATTTCGGGCATGCAGACCCTCCAATAAAATTTGATAAAGTTTGGTTGAATGATGTCGAGGCCTATGCCGGAACCGCAGCAGTTGATGCATATGTAGGGGCAACGAAACCGAGCAAAGAAGACGGTATCGAATATGGAGGAGGGCACGTCATTGAAGATATTATCCAAGGAAACGAAATCAAACTTGAAGGGGAGGCGAAAGGAACAGATTGTTACCCCAGAACGGAAATTGATACCCTCCTAACTATTGAGGATTTAAATCAGGCGGTTCTCTGCAATCCGAGAAACGCTTACCAAAGATACCACGCTGCAACCAATTCTCGAGACGAAACTATCCATACCTATATGGGGACGCTATTGCCAAATTTCGGGAACGTAACATTTTCGGGATCCGGAGAGCTAAGCCCTATAAACAACGACCCTAATTACGAAACGATCGGTCCAGGCACTAGAATTTTCCTTGGAGGCGCACAAGGATACGTGTTTTGGGAGGGAACACAACATAACCCTAAAGATAATCTGGGCACCTTGATGACCGTAGGCAATTTGAAGGAGATGGATTCCGAATACATTAGGGGAGTAACTTTTCAGAATTACGGAGTTTCCCTTTTTGTCGGGCTAGGCATACCCATACCTATCATAAACGAGCAAGTTGCCGAAACTACGGGGGTAAGCGATGACGAAATTTCCACGGAAGTTATAGATTACGGAACTCCGAAGAGAGACCGTCCTGAACTGAAAGAGGTAACCTACAGCAACTTAAAGTCCGGCCTTATAGAGCTGAAAGGGGTGGAGAGACCTGTTAGCCCTCTAAGCAGTTTAAAAAAATCGAGAGAAATTGCCGAAACTTTAAAAGAATTGATAGAAGCCGGCGAGTTTTCACTGACTGAACCTCACGAAAGATTATCCAAGGATCGGGAATTTAAACCTATGAAGCAACTCGCTCCTACTCCGGTCGCCGCTGATCTTATGACTCGAGACGTAGTGACAGGAAGTCCTGACGATTCCATTGAATACGCAGCGAAAGCTTTTGCAGAAAGAGGATTCGATCACTTGCCAATTATAGACGACGAAAACGAACTTACGGGCATAGTAACGTCTTGGGACGTAGCCGTCGCCTTGGGAAAGGGGAAGGAAAAGCTTTACGACATCCAGACTTCAAATGTCGTCACCTCCCTGGAGGATGAACCCATCGATTCAATAGCTCGGAAATTACAGAAACATAACATTTCCGGCCTTCCGGTCGTAGATTCGAATGGCAAATTGAAGGGAATAGTAACTAGCGAGGACCTTTCCAAACTTCTTAGGAGGTAATGCTTTGTCATCCAAGATATTGTTGAATTACTCGCCAGAAAAGGCAGGAAAACCGGTTATAGCTTCAATAATAAAGGAGACGGGGATACCGATAAACATTTTACATGCCGACTTGACTCCGGAGGGAGGAGAAATTTTCATCGAAGCTGACGCTGAAAAGGATAGAATAGATGAAATGATAGAACTTTTCGAAAAACAAGGAGTAAGAACGGAAAAAATTACCCGAGGAATAATTCTCGATGAGGATTCCTGTTTGGAATGTGGAGCTTGCGTGTCCTTATGTCCGACGGACGCATTGCAGCTCACAAAAGATTTCTCCATAGAATTAAACGAGGAAAAGTGTGTGTACTGTGATGCTTGCGTCCCGGCCTGTCCCGTAAAAGCCCTATCCTTAAAAAAGAAAAAACTGTAGAGTGGTTTCGTGCACGAAAAAAAGTGGTCTTACGAGGAAACTAGATTATATATTAAGTCCGATGCAAAGTCCCATATCAAGAAGGCGATCGATAAATCAATGGAAGCTAGAAATAGGCTTGAAAGATTTATCGCAAGAAAACCGGAATTCAGAACATCCCTAATACCGCTAACTCTTGATAAGGAAAACTACTCCGGAATAATAAGGATGATGCTGAAAGCCTCCGAGATTGCTAAGGTGGGACCTTTCGCTTCGGTCGCCGGATCCATTTCTCAAATTGCCAACGAAAACGGGATTCAAAGCAAATCGGACAACATGTTGGTTGATAACGGAGGAGATATCTCTCTGACCGGTACAAAAAACTTTCTAGTGGGGATTTACGCTGGTGATTCGCCAGCTTCGGGAAAATTTGCCTTCTCGATAGATCCGAAAAACCTTCCTATAGGTATATGTACGAGCTCCGGTTCGTTTGGCCATTCCATCAGTTTCGGGGATGCGGACGCGGTTACTGTAGTTGCGGACGAGGCATGCGTGGCGGATGCGATCGCCACCGCCGTTGCGAATAAGGTCGAAGGCGATGACATAGAACTTTCTATAAAAAGCGGTCTCGACCGAGCAGACGATTTTTCCGAACCATCCGGATGTCTGGTAGTCAGAGAGGGAAAAATTGGCGTGACGGGAAAACTTCCGAAGATCTTGTCCCTACCCAAGGAAGTTAAAGCAAGTCCGAAACATTTATCCGGGGACCATGCGCTCATAGAGTAGACACATTCCAAGGAATTTACCGTAACCGGTATGAGAGTCAATCAAAATCCAATCGGGGATTATCGGCACATACCTCGAGTTCAGAAAACCGTTGAAAAGTTTTTGAGTGTTTGGAGGAAAATTAAGAGTGAAGGTTTATTCGAATGGGGGGTGAAACAGATGATAGATGCATACATATTAATTTCAACCGAGCCGGGAGTTGCTCTTGACGTCTATGAAAATGTTAAAGAACTTGAAGCAGTTCGTTCCGTCGAAACCGTAACTGGTTCCTACGATCTCATCGCGAAAATAAAAGTTGATTCCTCAGAAGATCTAGCCGAAATCGTCTTTAATAAAATTCGAGGTATGGAAGGTATAACCACCACCTCGACTCTAACCGTGGTTGAATTATAATGACCGATTTTTCGATTATTGGATTGGTGGGATATCAGGCATCGGGAAAGACAGCGGTCGCATCTCAATTGGTTGAACTGGGGGCGGAAAAGGTGCGAATGGGTGATGTCGTTTGGGAAGAAGTTAAAAATCGAGACCTTAAGGTAAACGAAGAAAATGTGGCCAAGGTAGCCCAGAAACTTCGAAGTAACGAAGGTATGGACGCAATCGCTAAACGATGCATACCTAAAATACGAGAAAAGTTGGGAGAGAACGAAACCGTCGTGATAGACGGGATTCGAGGTTTCTCTGAAGTAGAAAAATTCAAAAATGAATTCGAAGATAATTTCATCCTCCTTTCGATAAAATCCTCCGACAAGAAAAGATACCGGCGGATAAAAGATCGGAAGAGAGAAGATGATATAGACGATTTCGAGTCCTTCAAAGAGAAAGATGAAAGGGAGTTGAGATGGGGATTGAATGAAGCTATGGATTCCGCGGACATTACAATAGAAAACGAAGGTTCTTTAAGAGATTTAAAGTTAAAAGTTTCTGAAATTTTTAGAGAGGTAACGGAAAAAAATGAAAATTAAGGTGAAAACTAAAATTCATCCTAGCGAGGACGAAGAAAAAGTTATCAAGTGTGTAAAGCATATCTTCCCATCGCTCGATTATGAAATAAAAAATCGGAGACTGTTAGGAAAATCAAACGAGCCGGAATCACTTGAAACATTCAAGAATAAAATCGGATTGCAAGCCATCAGAGATTCCGCCAGAAGGGGGATGAAAAAAGGAATCGAAGATGATAAAATCAGATTTTTTTTAAATAAACAAGCCGCTACGGTACATAAAGTCAGTTTCTCGGATGGTGAAACTCCCTTAGGCCCTATCGAAGTCGTCCTGGAGACGAAGGACGTAGATAAATTAATAAATTATCTTGCTCCCAGCAAAGACGAAAGGTGAGATATTGTCAAGCGGCAACCCGTCAGATAAAAATAACGAAATCCGGTCAGAAAATTAGGGAGGGTTTTTGAAATGAATTCCAATCCGGAGGTAGTTTCGATAGGAAATTTAAACATGGATTTAATCGGAAAACTGAAAAATATCCCCAGGTCTGACGAAAAAACCCTCCTAGACGAATTCGAGAGATGGCCTGGAGGCGGAGGAGCAAATTTTGCCGCTATGTGTGAAAAGTTAAACCTCGACACAGGATTTGTAGGTTGTGTGGGAAACGATCATTTCGGGAAAAAAATCTTAAATGATTTGAAAGACAGGGGTGTGGATATTTCCCACGTTAGAAACGTGAACGCGTCCACAGGATTCGCATTTATCTTTCAAACCCCAAGCGGAAAAAGATTACTTATAGAACACAGAGGAGCAAATTCACGTCTCAAACCTTCGGATTTAAAATATGGATATCTCGATCATGCAAAGCTTCTACATGCAAGCAGCGTAAACCCCAAAATCGCTGAGGAAGTGGGGAATAAAGCGGACGAGATAGGCGCTAAATCATCTCTCGATTTAGGAGCAGAGCTGACTCAGCTGGAGGGAAAAAAATTAATTGAAGTATTGCGACACTTCGATATTTGCTTTATGAACGGCGAGACATTTGAAGGAATTTTCGAAATGAGTCCAACGGAAAAGAATATTTCAAATCAGTTATCTAGTGTACTGGATATTTCCGTAGTTACTCTCGGTCCCGAGGGGGCAATAGCTTCGAGCGAAAAGGAGACGATTTCAAGCCCTACATTCGATGTAGATGTCAAGGATACGACAGGGGCAGGTGATACTTTCGCAGCAGTCTTCGACAAGTACATTTTGGAAGGGAAAAGCATCGGGGAAGCGGTGAGACGAGCTACAGCCGCAGCAGCTATGAAGGTACAGCACGTCGGGGGTAGAGAAGGTCTTCCCAATCAAAAAGAAATTAAAAAATTCTCGATATCAAATTTAGATAACCGAAAATAGTAACTGAGAGTTGTAAACAGGTATATTACCCTCGATACACCTCAACTATAATCCGTTTCTTCATGATATTGTGAGACGGATCGACCTGAAAAAACCCCTTTATCCGTCACGACTCCTTCAACTAATTCGGGAGGCGTACAGTCGAACGCCGGATAGAAGGCCTTAACTTCCTTGGGGGCGGTTCTAACCCCTTCGATTTGTTTAATTTCTTCGGGATCCCTCTCCTCAATTTCAACATCTTCACAGGTCTGAGTTTCGGGGTCCGGACCCGTATAGGAAAGTGCATAAAACGGAATGTCGTATTCTCGGGCGGCCAGCGCAATTTGATAAGTACCAATTTTATTTGCAACTCCGCCATCCATCGCGATCCTGTCCGCACCGGTTATGAATTTGTCGATCAGACCCCCCTTCATGCAGTGAGCGGGCATTCCGTCGGTTATAACCGTAACATCGAAGCCTCCTTGACTGAGAGCGAAAGAGGTCAAACGGGCACCCTGCAGGTATGGTCTAGTTTCGGTGCAAATATAGTCGAGCTTCTTTCCCTCCCCCCTCGCATAGTCACCCATGAAGTATATGGCAGGCCCCCCATAGCAATGCGTGAGAATTGTATCACCATCTTCAATTATTTTAGACGTATATTCTCCAAGTTTTCTTGAGGTTTCCATTATATTTTCCGTCCAACTGTATGCTTTTTCATGTAGAGCTTTAAACGGGTCTTCGTCTTGGGAGATTTTTCTTTCAGCTATCTCCAGCATATCATCAATCAAATAATGTAGGGAGGTCTGAGTAGGGCGGGTATTTTTTATCCTTTTCCCCGCATTTGATATGTATCGTATCTCTTCGGATCTACCTTCCCCCCGGATCTGATGAGCCGCTATAACCATTCCATAACCTGCCGCCGGAGAGACGCCTAGACTTTGCGTAACCATTTTTTCTATAGCTTTCGCCACTTCTTCATAGTCCCCACATCTATGGTAAGTAACTTCCTCAGGCAGCTTTCTTCTGTCGAGTATAACAACTTCCCCCTCCTTCTCGTCAAAGAAGACGTTTCTATGGAGATCTACCAAGATGGGCAATTCTTCATTCATAATTCTTCCTGACTCCTCATTTCAATTATTACTAAAGCTTATAGATTCTATTCCTGAAAAGCAGCCAACAAAGGGGAAACCATAAAACTGTAAACGATGGTGTTCTTAATGGCGATGATGAAAAGGGGGTTATACGACATCCGGATGATTTCAGCTCTTTTTCTGAGCCCCACGATGATCCTTAAATTCCACCTCTATCTCCATCAAATCCTCGGCAAAGATGGTATCGGTAAATATGTCCCTAGCCTGTCTCTCCAGATCTGAAAGGTCTGGATAACGCGGACTTGGATGGACCAAAACCAATTTATCCACATCCGCCCTGTTAGCAATTATTGCAGCATCCTCGACGGTGGAGTGTCCAGCTTTTTCCGCCTCATCCTCTAAATCCTTTCCGAAAGTAGCGTCGTGGATTAATATATCCGAATTTTTTGCGAGCTTCACAATGTTCTCGGCGGGTCTGGTGTCGCCAGTATAAGTGATCTTTCTTCCCGGTCTAGGGGGACCGATTACCTGTTCCGGATTTACGACGTCACCGCTCTCTGTCTCTACGCTCTCTCCTTTTTGAAGTTGAGAGTATTTCGGCCCGGGTTCCAATCCTAACTCTCGAGCCCTATCAGGATGAAATTTTCCGGGTCTTTCACCCTCCACCAGCGCGTACGCCAGACCCGGAACTGAATGATCGGACTCGGTAGTTGTAACTTCGTAGCCCCCTCGATCTACCTTCCGCCCCGCCTTAATTTCACGCACCCTAATTTCGAATTTTAAAGTATAAATTGGAACTCTCAACATCGAGGTAATTCTTTCCTCGACATCCGGCGGCCCATATATATCCAGAGGTCTTTCTCGGTCCATAAGCGACATCGTCTGCACGAGACCGGGTAAACCGGAAAAATGATCGCCGTGGAAATGTGTTAAGAAAATCGCATCGACGTTCATGGGGCTGAAATTTGTATGGGTCATCTGCCGCTGCGTACATTCACCACAGTCGAAGAGCAAAAACTCCCCATTCAAGCGTAGACCTATCGAAATCAATCCCCGATCCTTCGTGGGTAAGCTACCTCCGGTTCCAAAAAAAATAATTTTCAAAACTTCAATCCCTCCTGAAGACGTATATGTTTCGCGTTAAACTTCCGTGAACCCTCTGACCATGTCGCTCCACCATAGTTAAAGGTATATCCTCCACCATTCCCTTCAAATCTAAGCGGTCCGGGGCAGTTATACATAGATACCCGTCCGACTTAAGAACATCCGAAATAACCGGCATAGTATCCTGGTAAAGTTCTTCCAGTTCGGATCCTCCAGTGCTGGCCTGCCGCCCGTAAGGTGGATCGGTAGCGATTGCGTCAACTTTTCTAATATCCAGATCCCTCACATCGCCCTCACGAATATCGAACTCCTTCAATCCTGCCTGTCTCAGATTTCTTTCGGCACCATCGACCAATTCGGAATTTATATCTATTCCTATCAAATCGGCACCTATCAGTCCGGCTTCAATCAGTATCCCCCCGACTCCACAGAAAGGGTCGAGAAACCTTCCTCCTCTAGGAGTCCTAGCCAAGTTAACTAACGCCCGAGCGATGTTAGGTTGCATAGTACTGGGATGGACAGCAACTCTCTCCTGAGGCTTTCTTTCTTCAAAGGCTTCCCTCTCAACTTTTGCTTGGATCACAGTCAAGACGCACTTCCCCTCGGTCAATATACAGACTATTTCGTTGTCCGGATAGTCGAGGTCGACATCATAGTCAAATCGTACCAGGAGTTTATCGGCTATTTTTTTGGCGAGTTCCTGAGTGTCGACTTCGGGTAAATACCTCTTTACCCTCTTCGTCCTGACACCTATACTTTCAGATAGTTTAAGGAAATCGAACAGGTCCGAACTCCCAATACTCTCAAATAGATCCTCGACTCTGCAGATACAGAAGTGTTCACCTATCCAGTGGCACATCCCTAGTCTCCTTGAAAGCTTTGCAGGATCAGCATCAGTTTTTAAAGAAAGTACCTGATCTAGTTCTTCATCAAATTCGTAACAAAAACCCTCAGCCTCAATTCCGCCAATAACCTCTGAACTCGGTATACTGGGATGTTCTCCCGATAAGAAAAAAACTAGTCTATTCATAATTCTCACTGAAAGTTTTCCGCAAGCACCGGCGCAACAGAGACTTTACTAACTTCGCTCGGGATCGTATCGGTTCCAATTACTTCTTTCGCACCGGCATTTTCGATCTTTTTCAATGCGTTATTTGAAAGGACCGGATGAGTGCAACAAGCATAGATATCTCCACTCCCATGTTCTCTTAAAATTTCAATTGCTTTTGCCATCGTCCCCCCAGTGCTAATAATGTCATCCAGTATAATCACTTCTCTATTTTCCACATCTAATCCTCGCGGAGTAATCTCTACCTTTTCCGATCCCAATCTTTTCTTTACCATGAAATCCCAATCCGAATTTATTTCCTTTCCCGCCTTTCTAGCCCATTCTTTAGCACCTTCGTCCGGGCCTAGAACTATAGGGCTTTCCAACTCGTAGTTTTCTAAGACATATCTGGATAGTATCGGAGCTGCAGTTAGGTTAAAGGCAGGTATTTGAAAAGCGTCTGGACTGTTTTCAATTCCTTCCCCATGAATATCCATCACGTAAATTTCTTCCGGCCCTGCGCTTTCTATTAACTTAGCAACTGTTTTGAAACTAACAGCTTCTCCAGGCTTGAATCTCTTATCCTGCCGGGCGTAACCGAAGTAGGGAACAAAAACCGATACTTTTTCCGCCTTTAGATCATTCAAAGCATCTAAAATAAGAAATAATTCCATATAGTTCTGGTTAGGAGGATAACAAGTAGATTGGACTACCAATACTTCTTCCCCTTCCACCTCCACCGGTATCCGTACGTAAACTTCTCCATCGGGAAACGATTTCTTTTCTACCGCGGCAAATCTGCAGTCGAGTTCCTTTGAAATCTTTTTGGCCAGTTTCGTCGAAGCCGATCCTCCGATAACTAACATAGGTACCTATGAGAGTTTTGAAAGCAATCATTTAAAAACATTTGAGATCGTTCGATATATGAGTTTCGACACTCAGCTCATCAACGCTTTTGAAAGGGGAAATGATTTAGATATACTTAAAAACTCTACCTACTTTTTTGATTAAAACCTCACAAAAATACTATGGAGAGCGAAATGAAAGGTATTAAAAACTTTTTAAATCGAAATAATGAAGATGATGCATCTCTCGATAGATACTTTTCCGTCGTAAGAAGCGAGCTACCCCCGAAATTCCAGATATGTAAAAAAGTCCCCGTAGAAACCGAATTGAGTTCGAGTGAGGATGAACTCTGGGAAGAGCACGAAACTAGTCTCGATGAACTGAAAGATTTATCCAAAAAATTGGACGAAGGAGAACTAAATTTATCCGAAATCGAATCCGTAAAGACCTCTCTTTTAGATTTAAAGTTAGAATTAGCTGAAAGAATTTTAGAATCCTGCCACTTCTGCGAAAGACATTGCGAAGTGGATAGAAAAAAGGGTGAAAGAGGTGCGTGTGGCGTGGGGAAAAGTCCAAAAATTGCCTCAGAATTTATTCACATGGGGGAAGAACCAGAGTTAATCCCCTCCTTTACCATTTTTTTCAGCGGTTGCACATTTAAATGCCAATTTTGCCAAAACTGGGATATATCTCAGAATCCGAATTCCGGTATAGAGTATTCTCCAGGAGACATCGCATCTTTGATTTCCGAGAAGGGGAAGGGAAGAGCAAGAAATGTAAATTGGGTTGGAGGAGATCCTACGCCCAACCTCCATAACGTGCTGGCTACCCTTAAAGAATGCGAGGTCGACATACCGAGCGTATGGAATTCTAATATGTACGTATCGGAGAGAGGTATGTGGTTGCTTTCCGGGACCCAAGACGTCTACTTAACTGATTTTAAATACGGAAACGATGAGTGTGCGTCCAAATATTCTATGATTCCAAACTATTGGAGGACGGTCACTCGGAATCATAAGATAGGATTTTTTGATGCGGAACTAATTATTCGGCATCTCGTACTCCCAGAACATCTGGAATGTTGTACTAGAAAGATACTTAATTGGATCCACGATGAACTTCACGAAGATGTGAGAGTCAACATAATGAGTCAATACAGACCGCAAGCTCAAGCGAGGAATTATCCAGAACTTTCGAAGAGAGTTTCCCCCGATGAAATGAACAAAGCCTTTAGAATTGCTGAAGAGATAGGTTTGAAAAATATAGTCAAGTAAAAATTGGATATTATCGGAAATATACGATTTGCTTATTTAGAGGATTAAAATGGGCCCTAGAGATATATTAAATAAGTTAAAATGGCATCCGAATTTTGATTTGACAAAAGCTGAGATAACAATCGTACATCGAGGCGCCCCAAAGGATAAGCTAACTTTTAGCGGTGAAAACATCGTAAATCTGGATAGCGGATTCCTGAGTCTGAAGAGGGAAGATGAAATTACAAAAATCCCCTATCATCGTATTTTAAGAATTGAAACCTCTGAAAAGGTCCTTTGGGAGAAGACCGGCAGGTGATATTCCATCAAGCTTTTGGGAGGATCACACTTATTAAACCGACCAAAGCCGCTGCCGATGCCCCGAAAGCAACCATCTTAAGTCCGGAGAGTATCAAATTCTCTTTAGAAATTTTACCTATGTAAATCCCAAGCAGAAAAAATACGACTAGAGATATTCCGGTAGAAAGATACATACTAGTCATCGCGGACAGTGAGAATAACGGTGCGAAGATAAACGAAGCTATCGGAACCATAGCACCTCCGATCGTCGCGATGCCGTCCGCTACCCCGCTCGTTATAACTTTATCTTGAAGTTGTTTGTCCACTTTGGTCCCCTTCAGCACGTCATCCTTGAGCATGGCTTTCTCCACCTTCCTATAACGTTCGTAAATCGCTGCCTTCTCCCCCATAAAAGCTCCTAAAATATTCGAAAGCCCGTTCGCTACCCCACCTCCAAATCCGGACGTGATTACTACTATGTGGAAAGCTTGTCCGGTTTCGAGGCCCCAACCCGAACCTACGGCAATGCTCGCTCCAATCACAACTCCTAAAGTCGAAAGAAGGCCATCGATAAAACCACGGATGAGATATCTATCCATATGAAATTACCCCACGGTTCGGATTTCATGAACTTAATATCACAAGTTTATCGGGAAGAAAATAATAAGTAAGGAGGTTTATCAAATTTCTCCTTTAAATTACAGGTCGACCTCGAGATCGAACTCATCGACCAATTCCTTGTACCTATTTCTCACCGTGACCTCCGTCATGTCCGATACCTCAGCTACTTCTCTCTGTGTCCTCCTCTCCCCCTCCATAACCGCTGCTATATATAAAGCCGCCGCGGCTATTCCTACCGGGCTCTTACCGGAGGTGATCCGTTTTTCTTTTGCCTTCCGTATCAGATCTATCGCTTTCATCCTCACCTCGCCGGAGACTCCTAACTCGCTTCCAAATCGAGCCACATATCTGGACGGATCGATTGGGGAAAGCCGGATCCCCAACTCTCTGGAGATAAGTCGATAGCTTTTCCCTATATCCTTCTTATCCACGCGGCTAACTTCGGCTATTTCCTCCAAAGTTCGAGGTATCTGGTTTTCTCTACAGGAGGCATAAAGTGCCGCCGAGGCGACGCTTTCAATTGAACGTCCGCGGATTAGATCTTCCTTAACCGCATACCTATAAATTTTGGACGCTGATTCCCTGGCTTTCTTAGGTAAGCCCAGTTGAGACGACATTCTATCTATTTCGGAGAGCGCAGTCGCCAAATTTCGATCCTTCGCTCCAGAAACCCTTATTCTCTTCTGCCATTTCCTCAAGCGGTACATTCGGGAACGCCGTTTAGGAGAAAGGTTTTGACCGCGACCATCCCTATTCTTCCAGTCAATCTGGGTAGAAAGCCCTTTATCATGAATTGTCTCTGTAGAAGGAGGCCCCGCTCGACTCTTATCTTCATGTTCCTGCTGGTCGAACGCCCGCCACTCCGGCCCCATATCCTTAATATCTTCCTTTAGAATCCTACCGCAATTTTCACAAATCAGTTGATTTCTTTGATAATCCCTTCTAGTCGTACCACTCCCACAGCTACCACATTTCTTTTCCTGTTCTTCAATATCCCAAGTTTGGTTTTCTTCTTTACTCTCAGCTTTTGGCAATTCTATCACCCGAAGTTTGGTCAAAACGGTTTCTCCCTAGTGAAAGCTAAATGGTGTGTAATTGCGTGAGCTATCCACCAAAGGGTCTTTAGGCTATCAGACAAAGCATTGATGAAGCTAGCGCTAAGGAGATAACCATCACTACTTTCGACCCTTATATATTTAGCGCAACATTTAAAAATTTTTCCCTTTTTAAACAAGTTCTGTCTAAGTCTCTGAAGGGTTTGGTTGCTAGACTCAAGCGAGAAACCGAATGTAGTCAATCTAGTTAGATCAATGAGAAGAATCGGTTTTTCATACGAAGAGCTTTACGATGGTCTTACAGGAGCGGGAATTTCCAGCATGGAAGCACAATTGTTACTCGAAAGGATAGAGGAAGACTTTGAAGACACAAATATAGAATCTCAATCTACTAGACTAGGAAGGGAAGTTGAAAGAGTTTTCGACGAAAAGTTAAAAGAAACAAAAGTCGAAATAAAATCAAAATTAAGAAAATTCGAGATGAAAATAGAAAAAATAAGCGACATGATCGATGATATGGAAAAAAGGATCTCGGAACTCCAGGGTATTCGCATAAAGGAGTTTAAAGAGATGGAAGTTGAAAAAGATAAAGAAAGTTAAAGGGGACGGAGATTTATACTTTTGAAAAATGATAGGTAGAGGGGGTGTACAATGGAAATTAAGGTAACTGAAACCTTTCAGTATGAAGGAGAGGAATACGAAAAAGGGAAAGTCGTAAGTTTACCCGAGAAAGTTGCCGAAAGAGTCGTAGAAAAAGGATACGGGGAGCCGATAGAGAAAGAGACGCCAACTCTGGACGTTGGAGAGGAGAAAAGAAAAAGAGGTCCAAGATGGAAAAGGAAAATATGGATCTCCGAAGACCGGAATTTAAGCGTTTCAATTTGGCCCCCCGGCGGAAGATTCGATTCTCCAAGTTTAACCCTTGAAGAAAATCGAAAAGATGATTCCGGGGACTGGGAATCTAACAGACTATATTTACCGACCGGAAGCTCGCTTTTGGCTCTCTCCGAACATCTGAAAACCGCTTGGAATGAAGTACAAAAAATCCGGGCCGAGGAAAAGAAGTAACTCCCGTCTCAACTATAGGACACATCAAAATTCCTAAGGCTGAAGACCAGAAGTCTAAAGTCAAAATCCGTTTTCTGAATCTCTCTCCGGTAAGCTAGGGGTTTATGAACATACACATCCGAGCCTGCAATTAGAGGTCTAGGAATGGTCTGATTTTTATAATCGTAAATCTCCTCGACAAGTGGATCCTTTAATTCTATCTTGACATTCCACATTGCCCAATATATAACGGTATCTATAAACCACAGATAAATCGGCGTAGGTGGAGCTCCCTTGTAGATCAATCCCAATGGATCTTCCCTATCATATTCAACCTCCTCGATTTCGACTTCGTGATATACGGAGATGCCCGGATCCCCTAACAAAGGCTCGGGAGTAAAGGTCTCGTAAATTTTCTCCCTTTCAATTTCCTGAACCGGGAGGGATCTTGGACCCTCTTTGATATAACTTTTTAACTTTTGATTCATTTCAAATTCCTCTAATTCTGCTCTTTTTTCTTGAAAATCTCCGAAAAGATCCCCGAGGCGATTAAATTGACTTTTAACATTCTTCAATACATTTTCTATTCCTCCTATCGACCCGGTGCCAGGTTTAATAACAAATTTACTATCAATTTTTTCTTTAGGATGTTTATTAACGTCTTCTCCAGGTTCTGAATATTTTTTGTAACTTTCCTCCCAATTTGATTCGGGAATCCGGACCTGTTTTTCTACGGCTTCAATAACCTCCTGAAAAAGGGACTTAGTTTTTTTCCTATTCTTCTCATGTTTAATTTCGAATCGCCTGAGCGCCGCTCTAGCAGAATTTACTGATTTTAAAATCAGTCTTTCAACCATCTCTTCGTTCTCCTCGATCAAATATTGACTTAAACTCTCTTCATAATCTGAAGGAAAAATATTATCTAAATAAATGTAATTTTCCATAGGATCTCTCATCGACTTTACCTTTCCCCTTAAAAGATCTATATTTTCCAGAGTGTTTTTCACCCCCTCTCTTATTTGCAAAAAAACACCAGGGGGATCTTCTCCCTCTGTAAAATCCTCGTATAGATGTTTTACTACGGTATATCTATCAGATAAATTTTCCATATATCTCGAAACCTCCAAAAAATCCCCCCAAGATCCCCTAACCAGGTTCTCAACTTTAGATATCTTTTCGAGCGCCTTTTCACTCTTCTTGTGTGGAAAAGAATATCCTCTTCTGAAACTTTTACATATTTTTCGAAATTTTTTCAGAATACTGTCAGACCTATCGATCCAGTCCTCCTCTTCCAAGTAAATAAGATCATCCAACTTGCCTTGAAGCTCTTTCCCGGGCTCATATCTGTGAAACTCCATAACTTCATCAACAACCGATTCGAGTTTTACGGACGATCTACGCATCTTCGAAATAGATTTATCGATTCCATCCCTCAAAATACCAATTTCTTCTCCTGGAACGGGTTCGACGACATTATTCGAATCCTGAAGATTCGAAATATCGATATCCGTGAAATAATTCAGCCAGTCTTGAGCAATAGCCCGATAGTCCGTAGAACCGAAATGGTTGATTTCGTGGGAGGCGAGCGATATACGAAATAAACCTTTTGTACGATCCTTGGATAGATTTATCCCCCCAGTCTTCCAAGCTTGTATGTAGGCCGAAGCATACTCTGCGTATTTCCACCTTCTTTTCACTCTGTAAAGCTCTTCTTCGAACTCTTCCATCCGATTTTGGAGAAGAAAAAACCTTACATCCACCTCAGATCGAATATTATCTAAATAAGAGCTAATTTCAGTTGCATCATCCGGGGAAGACCCTGAGAAAAACGTATTATCCGGAAACTTGACTTTCATATCTACGTATCCGCCTTCTGCAGGATTTATTTCGATTTTTGGTTTTTTGGAGCCGACATTCAATTTTGGATAAAGGGGATTCTCCAACTTTTTATCCATTAGAAGGGGTAATTTCTGATTCAAATCTCGACTCGAAATCTCTTCCACTCGTTTCTCTTGATCACCTAAATCCCCATTTTCATCAACGTTTTTCGAGACTTGCCATAGGGCTTGATAAAGAGATTCTCGAGCCTGCCTTTTTAGATCATTTCTCCCGGACGCAAGGCGACTTGAAAGGGAAGAGACGTAACTTTCGTTCAGAGATGTTTTTACATTATAATGACGATTCCACTCGAAATAAGCAACCAAACTTGCGGATATTATTATTAAAATCACGCCTACAGCTGCAAAAGGTATAAAACCACGTTTTTTCACGCATACCACAACTCTAGAGTTATTTTAAGAGGGATAGATATTCTCGAATCCCTAAAATTATCTAAAATATTTGGCCCATTTCTCGGGATTTTAGGATATAACAATATACTTTCGGAACAGATCTTCTTAGAATCCGGCTCAAAATTTTTGACGACCTTTTCATAACCGATATTTTCTAATACCGTAAAATCCTCGTAAATAGTCTCAATAATAAGTCTATAACCAAATCTATATCCTATCAACTTATCTAGAATTTTTTCAAGGAATTTTTCTATTTCATGGGTGAAATTAATATCTAAATCCTGATAAAGAACTGATTTTTTACTTTCTCGTGTTTTAAACAATATATCCTCTACTAATAGATGTGTCGCTGGCTTTCCTCCGAGTTCCTTTACATAAATATAACTCGGTGAAACACTTATTTCGTAGGTGAAATCTCCAAACTCTTCTACCGGGACTTCTTGTAAAATAAGTAGAGTATTTTGGGCAATCCTCTCAACGTGGGTTGGAGAAGTTTCATTATGCTCAAAATTCATAGACCCCGCCATCAAACTACAGGATACTAAAATAGCTATGATAAGAAAAAGTATATCCGCAGTCGATCCAATACCTTTCTCGTTTATTTAATCATCTCCTGGCTCGAACTATCATCCTAGCGGGAATTAGCTCGTTATCCTGTCTGTAGATGATGGGCATTGATATCGATTGATCATAATTTTCCCCTCCCATACCGAATTCATAAATGGAGTTAAGATTCAGAGAGAGAATTTTCAATTGAATTTTAACACCTTCACGTTTCATTTTTTCAGCAAGATATGGAAATTCTTCGCTAAGAAATCTTTTATCGATAACAAAAGGCTCGTATAAGTCCCCACTTAATGAAAAATCCCCATTTACCACATAATTCGATACAAATCGGAGGTAGTTACTCAACTCTCTTTCTTCCCTTATTTCTTCCTCTAAAAAAAGATAATTCTGTACTGTGAAAACAAAAATCAAAATTAAACTTACAGAGACTAAAACAGCAAAGATATCTTCGCCAAAAGTTAGCTGAGACAATTAAAACACATCCAATGAGATCCGTCCAGATTTTTTGATAATGACCCCTTCCGGATTCTCTCTTTTGATACGAAACGTTCCATTTTCGATCCTGTTATTAAGGAAAATAACGCTCCGAAATTCCTCGTGGGTGCTAGCTTCTATTTTTACAATTTGACAATTTTCGTAAGTTCCTGATAAAGTAAGTTTATACCGATCGTTTAATTGAGGTAGTTTTCTCTCTACTCGAACCCGGCCGGATAGGGAATCAACTTGCCTGAGGTTACGAATGAGAGTCTGAATTACTTTATTTGCCCTTCGACGCTCAACAGATCGGTCTATTCCTCTATATGCCCCGAAAATAGAGCATATTAACAGTACGACGACAATTAAAACCGCCAACTTGCTTATCAAAAATCCGGCTATAGACCCTCTATCCCTCATTACGACACCTCCGAAATGCGAAGAACGAGGCTTCGCCCTTCCAAATCGCTATCAAAATTTTCAACCGGTTCTGTGAGGATGACGAAATATACCCCTGTTTGGAGATTATAAATGCTTTTTCCGTTTTTGAGCATAGGTAAGGGCAAATACTCTACCTTTAAAATTTCGTTCGCCCCTTCCAACCGAACTTCTCTAGAGGAAACCGATATTTCCGCATCAGTGAGATCCAATCTAATTTTTTGCCCATCACCTATTCCACCAAAAGCAACTTTCCTACTCGTCTCGACAAACCTATTGAAACTATTTACCGACCTTTGACTGTTTCTAAAACGATTAGCTTGTGATAGCCCCCTCATACCCAATCCCACCACAGATACAGTAAGAAAAATACAGAGAAGGAGAATCACGGGCAGACCGACTATTCCCCGTTCCTTGAATTCGAGCATTAGTCTCCTACCTCGATAACGCGGCTTCTCCTTCCCATGGAATATATCCGTTTTGAGATACTCGAACCTTTGTAATAACCGCATCATCTTCAATCGGCACGGTGAAGGTGTGACTATTCGATTCGGAGCTTAGAGTACGGGCTAGCGTACCGCCAGGATATTTTACCGAAATAGTTGCTCCATTAAGCGGATCCTGACTCTGAGCATCATAGACACTGACAGTTAAGTCATTTCCCGATATATCAAAAGTTACCTTCATATCACGAAGCATCGTTCTGTCGGCCGTGCCGACAAATTGCGTCAGTACACCCATACACATAACTCCGATTACCAAAGCGATGACCAGTTTTATCGGTACTCCAATAAGCTCTCCTCTTTCCTTCATCTTTCCGCTATATTTTTGGACCAGCTTATTTTTTAAGGAAAAAATCGGAAGGAGATCTTCTTAATGTAACTTCCGAATCCTTACATAACAAAAATATTAATCTCGTTCAAATGAACTCGAAAAAAAATAAACTTCTCTGGAGAAATAACTCTAACTTATAAGGAAAAACTATGAGGAATAACCTAAACTTAATTTCTTTTCATAAAAAAACTCGATGAAAGGAAAGCTCATTCCATCCTATATCTAAGAAGAGCACCAACCCCCCCTAGCCTATTGAGCTTTTCCCCAGCTTCGTGCTCCGAACTTATTACAAAAACTTCCCCTCCAGTCTCTCTAGTTTTATTGATTACCGGAGTTATCATTTTCCTATCCTTTCTAAGCTTCTTATCCAATACTAGCAGCTTTTCTATCGCCCCCATCCGGGCCGCTTTTTCCACTTCATCCTTTCCATAAGTTGCTTTGCCGTCCGTGGACACCCTTTTCAACATATCCTCAACTAAAGAGGTTTCAAGCGAGGTTCTGTCTTCCTCAGATACCCTCCTTACTATCCCCCTCCGAATTATTTCATTAAGTCCGGACTTTCCGGTATTACTGGTATTCCCTAAATGAGTATTTTCGGCAATCTCTGAATATTTTTCTTTTAGAATTGAATTGATTTTTTTCTTGACAATTCCAGGCCCGGCGACGATCACAGATGAAATGTCTTTATTATCAACATAATCTTTTATCGTTGAACAAACCTCTCCGAGATACTCTTTTTCTGAAGCTCCACGGTCGGAATCATACATCTTCCCGGAGACGTTCGAAGTTACCTCCCCCAATTCTTCCAATCCGTACTGTCTTACGAGTCCAAAAGAGGCTCTTTCGTCGTCAACGGCAATTAAAAGCACGGTCGGTCTTTCGCTTGCTTTTTCGGCCTCTTTGATTCTATCCAAATGATCTGATTTCCATTTTTTGATAAGAGTAAATTTGGAGTCTTTATCTATCTTAATTGTATGATGCTCGCCTACGTCCCTCCCCTTCTCTATCTTTCCAAATATCCTAAGCTGGTTGGAGTGTTTATGAAATTCTACATCCTTCACCTTAATCGCAAGATTTACTCTTTCCTTTTCTTGACGCTCCGGACGAATTTTATCGTTTTCCGATTTTCGCCTCCTCCACGTCTGCGCAATCAAAACATCCCCTGGAGATATTATATTCTCCAGATGCCATAGATCGTTCAAATTTTCCGTTCTTAACCTAATCCGGTCCTCTTCAAGATCTTTATCTATTATCCTCATGTTTTGAAATAATATTACTAGTTCAATAAATTTAGCTTATAGTCGTATCTTTTTTAAAACAGACACATCATAATATCCGTTCCTCGATTTTTCCCCATTTTCAGAATTCTCATTAGAATTTTTATTCTATCTTTACCCAAGTTGAGAATGAAGTATGAAAGCACAAAAAATTATACACATTCGGGATGCAGAATCAGATGATTTGCCCGTAGTTCACGAAATCGCCAAGGAATCTTTTAAAGATCCCTACCCTCTAAAGCTTCTCAAACACATATATAATACAGATCCTGAAGGATTTCTAACCGCAGAGATTAACGGTGATGTCGTTGGCTACCTAATAGGCCTCTTGAGGTGGGGTGGAGTCGGCCATATTTTGGGAATCGCAGTAGATAGGTCCTACAGACGAAGAGGAGTAGGTTCCGCACTTATGATAAATGCAATAAATCGTTTGAAGGAACACGACGCAGATAAAATAAGGCTCGAAGTTAGAGCCAGTAACGAAATCGCTCAGAATTTTTATGGTAAGATCGGATTTGAACCCCGAAAAGTAGTACCGGCGTATTATTCAGACGGAGAAGATGCGGTTTCTATGGAATATAAGTGTAGTAATATCCACTGATCATTAGAAAGAAGAATCACCCTGAAGGTCCTTTATTAAAAATATCTCATTTCTCAAAGATCCTCAGGGGTTAATACCTCTATGTCATCAGGTTCTTCCTTAACTCTCTTTCGCATACCTACTAGGTATTTTACGCCTTTTTCCGCAGCTAAATCAGCCAAATTTTGTGTTATAACTCCGTCAAACACCACAGCTTCCGTATCATCCGATCCCTCCAATTTGCCTGATAATTCCCTAACTTTAGTCTCACTTACAGTTTCTAGATCTTCGTTCAATATACGTGCTTTGGACGTAGCTTTTAGATCTTTTACAATCTCCAATAACTTTTGATAGACGTCTTTCTCGTTCTCTCCTTTCTGCGGCGATATCTCCGTCTTCTCCACTGACTGCTTGTTCTTTAAGGCTTCCCGGACTTCTTTTCCCGACAGATCCTCCACGGTCTTACCCTCCGGAGCCCTAGCTATGTAATCGGGCTCAGCTACCTGAAGTATTTCCTTTAAAATCAAATCTCCGCCTCTGTCCCCATCGAGAAACACGGTGGTTGTTTTATTTTTCGAAATTTCTGAAATGACGGGTGGAACGCTAGTTCCTTCTATAGCGATAGTGTTCCTTATCCCGTTTTCTAGTAAGTTTATAACATCGGAACGGCCTTCCACGATAATAATAGCGTCCGATTTTGAGGCGGTCGGACCGGCTGGTAAACCCTTATATTTTTCGACTTCTCTTCCCCTGCTTGGAGTTTTCTTTTTCTTAGAAGCTTTTTCCTCGCCTTCAATTTCCTCAACTAGTTCCTGCGCCCTCTTCTGTATGAACTGTTTCTTAGCTTCCCTCGTATCCTGTATTTTGTCGACTTTTATTTCCGCTTCACACGGCCCCACCCTATCTATTGTTTCCAAAGCGGCACCTATGAGCGCTGTTTTGTTCTTGTCAAGGCTCGAAGGTATGGTGATAACACCTTTAGACTTGCCCTTTTCAGACCTCACATTTACGTTAATTCTTCCGATTTTCTCTTCCTTCTGCAACTTTCTCAAGTCTAGGTCGGTGTCTAAAATTCCTTCGGTTTGACCAAAGATGGCACCGACCACGTCGGGCCTCTCCACGACTCCATCAGTTTTTATAGTTGCTTTTATGAGGTATTTCGTATTGCCATTGTCTTCTCCCATATGCTAACCTCCTATCTTTTTTTATCTAACTGTAACATCTCTAACTTACATTCTATTGATAAAAAGCCAGGTGAGCTTGATGATAAATCTGGCTTTTGAATGATTATGATCATAAGAAAGATTCCTGTAATCGAATAAAAATGCTAGGGTCCCAGCTATTCACTCTTTTAATAAAAAGGGGGAATACATCGAAATCCTCCAAACCCCTACACGGGGGCAACCCTCTCCTTCAACCCTCTAATTATCTCCCTCTTTATTTTTCCGAAATCACCTCTTAAAGAAATCGCCGCCGCACCTGAATGTCCACCCCCCGACCCGTTGAATTTATCTGCAAGATCATTCATGAGTTTACCGAGATGAAGTTTCGTTTCCGATACCACATTACTCCCGGCCCTACTGCTTATTCTGATCTCATCATTATTTTCGCTAGCGACCGCCGCAACGTCAGCCCCAATATTTACAAATAAGGAGGCTGCGTCCGATTCATAGGCCCCTATCTCGGAAAAAACTATCCAACGATTGTGAGATTTATAGAGTTCAGATCTAACCATAGCTTTTAACATAGCTACTCGTTTAGAAGGGTCTTTGGGAGTTTTTACGATTTCAAGGGCTTTTTTATATTCTATTCCCGTATCCAGTAAATTATAAACAGCTTTAAAGGTCTCTTTATTGGCAAACTTTAAATGGCCTGTATCAGTAACGATTCCAATCAATAACAGCAAAGCTGTTTTATCATCAAAGGTATAATCTAACTCTTCACCTATCTGCAAGATCAGCTCCGCCGTAGAAGAAGCATTTTCATCCACAAAGTACAGTTCCGTTTCTTTCTGCGTTTCCTCGTCAGGATGATGATGATCAATGAAAATTATTTTAGGATTCGATTTCTCAATCTTTTCTCTATAACCCTCCAATTGATCCAAGCTGGAGGTGTCCAGAATAATAACATAATCGGCATTGACTGGAGGATTTGTATCGATACCCATCCCCATTTTCCCCAAAACGCTTTTCGAAAGTCTACTAAGATTTCCTGGTACCCCGCACTCGGCTTTTGCTCCTAACGACTCCAAAAGTTCCTTTAGAGCGATAACCGAACCTACGGCATCAGGGTCCGCATGAGGATGTCCCAGTAGTAGCACTCGTTCCTCTCTTTCTCCTAAATCTATTAATTCCCGCAGTAGCTCATTCATTCAACGCCACTTTCCGAGCTTCCGATTATCCAGCACCGCCAGGTAATCCCTGTCCCTGTAAAGCGTCTTGAATCTTCGCACGGAGCTTTTCGAGACGTTTCCTAGCTTTCTCTTCTTGTCTTTCGACTTGCTTTATTCTCAAGTTGAGAGTTTCCTTTCTCTCTTCAAGCTCTTCCTCAGCATCGGATAAATCGGTTTTAACCATTATCCCGCCTATGCTTTTGTATATCGAAGTATCTTCATTTATTTCACTTATTTCGTCTAAGGCCCTTTCAGTTTCTTGAGAGCTCATCTCAAGCTGTTGTTTTTGTCTGGCTAATGACTGTACCTGTTGCTGAACCTGTTGAAGCTGTTGAGCTTGCTCTTGGACTTGTGGTGGAAGTTGTTCCATTTTTTTACCTCCTAGATATTGGTCGTATCACGCGCGACGGCCGCCCATCTCAGGAATGAATTTATCGTTGCACGCAAGGCCGCCGTGTCCCTTGCATCTATATCCAAACTTAAAATATTTTCCCTGATCGAAATTTCTATCTCAGCTCTATCGGCTTTAGGGAGAAGTTCCTCGGGCTTTAAGGAATCGTGAACTACCTTTGCAGTTTCGGAATCTTGAAAGGACAATTCGATAACTGAGCTGGTCTCTTCAGCTTCAGTCATTATCTCGCCTTAATTGTCCTGACCGTATCTGGCCGAATTTTAAAAAGTATCCTCGATTCACAGTATGGGCATCTATTAGTCGTAGGATCCAATTGTTCCAAAATCCTGTTACATTTTCCACATTTGTACATATTTTACCTTCTCAAATCTTCTATTACTCTATTTTTCACTCTTCGGTTCCTTCCGCGGATTCTGCTGCGACTTCCTTCTCTATAGGGGTAACGTTTGGTTTATAAGCTTTAGCTGCGAACTTCGTCCCACATCTTTCACACTTCCAAATCCCTGTACCTACTCTTTTAACCTTCCCAGCTCCGCACTCAAGGCATTTATGATAATCTTTCATCTCCTCTTCAATGGATTTAACTCTTTGGCGGATTTTAGTCCCATATCTAGCGCCAAATCTTCCCGTCGAGCCTGTTTTACGCTTCTTCTCCTTTTTTGGCATCCTTTACCTCAATCCAATTTTTCGCGAAGTTCTTCTGACTTAACTTTTGCTAAATCTTGGGCCTCTAATAAATCTTCCTTCGTCAAAGTTCCGGATCCTCCTTTCTGCATGGCGCATATGTTACCATTCTCGAGAGTTGCTATTGAAAATCTCGCATCCATAGCATCTTCTTCGACAAGGCAAGGATCCGCCATTATCTTATCTTTGATTTTCGCGAAAGTCGTCGTGATCGGCTTTCTAGACACCGGAAATTCCGACAGTTTCCAATCTTCCTCTTCCTCCGATACTTCCGTTGACAGTAACGCCGCTACGGAAGCTAAAGAGGAAGCGTCGATTAGGTTCCCATCGTGGTCAAGTATATGAATATCCACATGAACCATCCAAACTTCTTCTTCAGGTTCTATGCAGAGCTTTCCGAAGTCAACCATTTCAGATTCCCTTATTCCTCGATCTACTACCCTCGCTATCTCAGTTGCTTCTTCTCCTGGTGGTCCTGATTCAAACGACTCGTGAGCCATTGGGGATAACTCCACATTCGTGATAAGAACCCCTTCTTCGGGTTTATCCGGATAAGGAGTCCCTTTTTCTAGTTTTACGCCTGTAAGAACTTTAGTTTTTCCGAGATCGACAAGTGCCGATCCTTCCGCATTTTCGGCCCATCCTGTCTGAATTCTAATGTCCCTGTATTGATCCATATCTCTAGCGTCAACTCTCTTATTATCCTCAGCCAGATCAACGATGTAGTCCTTTTTTACAGTCGCTATTATTTCTCTCTGACTCATTTTTCCTCCACCTTTGTGTATTTTTCTTCTAAAGCTTTTCTTTGCTTTTCATAAACTTCCTTACAGCCCTGAATGGCTAAATCCAAGGCTTCTTCGAATTCTTCAGGCTTGAAATTCCCGTCCATCTGTATCAACGTCACTTTATCTTTCTGAGGCATGTAGGCAATTGGCATATCGCCCCCACCTAACTGATCCTCCTCCTTTTGAAGATCCAAAACTATGGTATCATCAACTTTACCCGCCGCTATCGAAGCTACTAAATCCCGCATTGGTATTCCCGCATCTGCTAGTGCAACGGATGCAGCTGTTATACCGGCAGTCCTAGTTCCGGCTCTAGCTTGAAGAAGCTCCATCGATACATCGATAACTGCTCTAGGATAAAGTTCAAGAAATACCGCAGGTTCCAAGGCTTCTCTAGCGACCTTAGATATTTCGGTTGACCTTCTACTAGGGCCCGGCCTTTTTCTATCCTCTACCGAAAATGGTGCTAGATTATATCTACATCTGAGTACAGCTCTATTCGTCTTTTGCAAGTGTCTAGGATGCATTTCTCGAGGACCGTAAACTGAAGCTATTGCCTTATTTCCACCTAATTCTATGTATGCAGATCCATCAGCTTTCTCCAGAACCCCTGCTTCTATAGTGAGGGGTCGCATATCTTCAGGTTTTCTCCCGTCAAGTCTCTTTCCATCAACTATGAATTGTTCAGGTTCTTTCGTCATTTTTAACCTCCTTTAGATTCTTTTTGTAAGAATTCTTTTATTCTATCCGTTAAACCACTTATATGAGCTTCTCTCTCTATTTTCAATATGGCCTCAATTACCTTATTTACTTGACGTCTTTCATCCCCCCAAACCATAATACGGCCATTCTGACCCACGGAAAGCTCACATTTTCCCTCCCCCTGCAGGACCGAAATCATGGATCCCTTCCTACCTATAACTCGAGGTATTCTGGAAGGATTGATTTCGACCAACCTACCGCCAGAAATCCTCCCCTCCTCGTCATCCGTCACCTCCAAAGTAACGTTCATAAGCTCATCGACCTCCTGCACCTTTGCCTCCACGACGTCTCCAATTTCCAAATATTTCGCCAAGTCCTCCTTATCCAAGTCGATCTTTCTTTGTAAGAGTGAAGATACCGAGAGCCTCCCTTGATAAGGAGAGTTTATATCCAATATCCATCCAGCATAATAATCGTCCTCAGCGATTCCAATGACCCTATCCCCCTCCTTCGGAATATATCGCCCCTCTAGAGGAATAACTCTAATCTTGTTTCCTCGTTCATCCGCCAATCCCATCAAAGAGGCTCTTATGTTATCACCATCTTTGAAGACTCCTTCTCCTAACCTATAATCCCCCTCCGCAATTATCTGTCCGGGAATTACCAGCTCCCTTTTCTCGACATGTATCATTCTTTAACCACCTTAGTTTCTACTTCCCCATGTGTTAAATCATTTAACTTTTTATAGAACTCGGATTGCATACCGGCGGGAACATCAACCTTAACTGCCCAAGATCCATCGTCCAACCACTCATCTTCCTTTATGTCAGCGAAATCGTCCACTATCCGATAAGCCTTTCCCCCATATTCAGGGGGAACTTTAGCTATGATAGTTCGAGTTTCAAAGCTTATAGGAAGTATAGGTCTTAGAGCTTCCACAGCATCCGGTACCTGCTCCTCCGCACTTTTAAATGCGTCAACTTGAAAGTTTGTCTTTTCCAAAGCGTTTTCAATCCTCCTAGGAGGATGCGGAACATCCTTTTGAGGATCCACAGCCCTTCTAGCGATGTATGAAATAATTTCCTTTTTACGTTCTTTCCTCATCTCTTTTCTCTGCCTTGTAGTGACCTGTATATCCCCTTCATTGATTACCTTTTCTGCAACTTCCAAAGGTTCTGAAGTTCCAAATATTTCTTCCATTTTCTCTTCAGAGGCCTTTTTACCTTTACTAGCATCTTTAAATATTTTTTCAGATGCTAAAACTTCCTTTATATCTATATCTTCCCCAGACCTAAAATCTAAAGTCAAATCAGGATCCACTAATACTTCAAATTCAGTCCCGTGAGTAGATAGTCTAGCAACTACGGCGTCTTCAAGTTTAACCATTCAAATCAAACAACCTAATTATAATCATGAAGTTATTCCCCGGATCTCCAAACATTGATCGCCTCGGATATATCCTCTACTGATAACTTGATAAATTTCTGCTCCTCAGCTTCCGCTTTTGCCATCTCCACCTTGCCCGGTTCGAGATCCCCATCCACCACCTTATCCAAAGCTTGAAGGTTTAGCTGAATCAATTCATCGATACCCATGTCCTCCCGGTAGTTCTTCTCCAAAATTTCCGTAGCCTCTTCCGCTCCTCCCCCAATAGCATGAGCTTTATACGCAGCTACGACTCCACTCGGATCGGTTTCGAATAAGTGGGGGCCCCTTTCTCCCACACCCCCTATTAAAAATCTAGTTCCGAAAGGACGTACACCTCCGTGTTGAGTATACATCTGTTTAATATCCCCCATAGCCTTAGCAAGGGTTTCTACTGATATTAACTCATCAAATCTTAATCTATTGACCTGTGCTTCTACACGGGCTTTGTCTATTAAGACTCTAGCGTCGGCTATCAAACCCGAAGCCGCCGCACCAATATGTTTGTCTATTTTGAATATCTTTTCGACTGAACCATCCTCTACCAATTCGCTCGTCGTTCTCCTTTCAGCTGCTAGAACTACCCCTGAGTTTGTCTTTGCACCCAGCGCCGTGTATCCCCTTTTAACCGCTTCTTGGGCGTACTGGACTTGGAATAATTTTCCATCTGGGCTGAAGACTGTAATAGCCCTATCATATCCTCTTCCTCCTTGTGCAAAAGCCATTTTTATCCTCTACTTATTTCAGATTCTTTATTAGTTGCGGTAAACAATTTCCTAAGGAGCTTATATAACTCTTTTGTACAAGAACTTTTTTCTTCATCATTAGTTAAACCGTTGAATCTAGCATTCACTCAACGTTCTTTGCTTTAAATAATTATTAATAAAAAGTTTCCGAATTGAATGTATATTTTCTCTTCTCAAGTCGACAAACATTTCTATCCTGTAACGGTAAATCCTACCACTATCAACTTTATTTTGAAATGTAAAACGGACATTAATAAATCCGTCCGCTCCACTTCAAAATTATTGATTCAATCCCTTATTCCTTGCTCGGTTATTTTAAATTGTACATTGTCAGCAGGCAGCTCAGGATGATCTATCAATCTCGCTTTTCTCTTGTTCTTCTTACCCTTTTTCAAATATACCCGCACGGTAGCGGCATGTCCCAGTACGTGGCCTCCGATAGGTTTGGTAGGATCTCCGAAAAAGGAATTGGGATCCGACTGAACATGATTCGTAACCACAACCGCCACATTATGCTTTTCAGCGATATCATGCAAATCACTTAGATGTTTACCAAGCTTCTGTTGTCTTTCTGCGAGAGCTCCTCGCCCTACGTATTCGGTTCTAAAGTTAGACATCAGTCCGTCGACTATCAAAAGTTTTATAGTATTTCCTTCGGCAATTTCCGAAACTTTCTCCACTAAAAGCATCTGATGATCAGTCGTTGACCCTCGAGCTACATGAATTCTTTCCAACATTTCTGAAGGATCTCTGCCAACTCCTTCTGCCATCTTCTCTATTCGTTCCGGCCTGAAAGTATGTTCCGTGTCTATGTAAACTACATGGGGAACATCCTCCTCTTCCCCATTTAGAATCTGCGTATTTACGCTCAGTTGATGAGATAATTGAGTTTTACCCGTTCTAAATTCACCGTAAAATTCTGTAATTCCTTGAGTTTCCACCCCACCGCCAAGCATTTCATCTAGAGTTTCGCTCCCTGTAGAGATGTAATCGACTTCCTTTCGTCTTTCCAAAACCTCCGTTCCAAGTTCGTAGCCCATACCTTCGACGCCTTCTTGCGCTCGTCTAATCATTTTTGCTGCTTTTTCTTCCCCTATTTCGATTGCTCCGGCCAATTCAGGAGGAGTTGCGGTTGCTAAGCTTTCGACTGATTTAAATCCTGACTCTTTAAGCCTTTCTACAGTAGCTGGTCCGACTCCCTTTATATCTGATAAGTTTTCCAGTTTTCTCACCTCTTGATTTACATCATTTATGGCCGAGACATTGGGGAAATAGGGAAAACATCCGTCTTTTTATTTCCCCGCTCTCAGCACCTTCGATGTTCGAAGCTTAAAAGAAATATCTTTCTGGGTGGGGTGAGTGAAAGTAAAGATAATTTAAACCTTCAAATAATATTTCAGTGAGGCCTATGCGAGGAGAAACTTACTTCTAGCTTTTTTTATAGTTCCAGATACCCCCAAAATCTGAATTTGAACTCCCTGATCAGATTTTATTCTTTCCCTCAATCTACCTATTTGTAAATGCCCACATCTCAATATACCGTAACCTTCCTTTCTATCATACTGAATTAGCCATGGTGAAGGTGAAAGAGTAAGGTCTCTTTTCCACTTAACAACAATCCCCTTCATCGCCTCCGATGAGGGTTTGATTTCGTCTCTGACTTCAAAGACAATATAGCGTTGTCTGTAGGTTTGGGGAGCACTCATGGTTTTCCTCATTATCGATTTAGTCCTTCATCAACAAACTCTCTCATCTTTTCAACAGCTATTTTTCTCTTTGCGGGATAGGCGGAGATATTTATTCGTACATGTATAACGGAACCAGATTCTGAAAATTTTAATTCCCCATCAGAAACTGCTCTTTGCTTGTCGAATCGTAGATAAAGTCGACAATCATCCCCAATCCGTTCAACTGCATTTCGCTCCAACCATCTCTTTCCACCCTCAACCAAATTCTCAAGAACTCGATTCCAAAAATCTCGTAGCAAAGGACGTCTCTGGAAATCTGCTGACAAGATAACAATATCATCTCCATAATGACCCTCCACCTCCCCCCTTTCAATTTCAACCTCTTCCGGAATTATAATTCTGAAAGCATTCTTCAGTTTTTCCTCGCTTTCAGTAGCATGTACAAAAACACTGATCCCGACAGACTTAAAGGGTACCTTCATTGACCCCATTCCTCGTCGCCGTCAGCTACCTTTTTTGCTTGGCCTGTTTTTCTCAGTACCTTTACCCTTTTTGTCAAGACCTCTAGAAGATCTTCCCTCGCTCGTGAGACCACGGTGAACTCTCCCTTTTTGATTAGAATTTGTAATCCACTGCAGGTCAGGATCTTCTTGAATTACCGGATGATTCGGATCCAAAAGAATCACTTCAAAATAGTGATATTTTCCATCTTCTCCAACCTTGTACGAATTTAGAACTTCCAGGTTTGGAAATTTTCTGGAAGATCTTTCTTCAGCGATAACTTTTAGGCTTTTCTCCGGCGTAATTTTACTTACTCCGAGCCTTTTAGGACGCCTTCCTTTATTTGGTCTTTCCTTTCTTCTGCCACCGCGTCGAACGCGCGTTCTAACCATAACGACTCCTTGTTTATCTTTGTAACCTAAGTTACGAGCTCTGTCTGGTTTACTGGGCTCTTCTATTCTCTCCACTGCATGATCTCTTTTCCATTCTCGGCGTCTCCTTTTCAGGGACTTCCTTTCATATTTTTGTTTCAATTTTTTAGTTTCCCTCTGCATATTGACCACCGATTCTTTATGATTACTCTCTCGCTTGTTATAAAGTTCTTAGCTTCTATTGGCCATTTTAATAATTTCAAGTAAAAAAACAGGACATGTTTCAACGACTAAAGATGTTTGATCATAACCCGATAACAAGCTATTTCCAGGAAGACGGCGATATCGATGGTCACTAGTAAATAAAAGATACTTATTTGCAAGTTCATTAATGCCCAAAATCGGTTTGGCTTCTAATACTAACAAAAAGTATAAGATATTTTTCGCGGTTTAAAAAAAAGATGTTCCTAAACGGCATATCCTTTTTTAATTGATATAATAATCGCGAAAAACGAGTAATAATAAAACTTAACGCTCATAAGCTGAAATTGGAATTAATAAGAACTCCGAAGATGAATATCTTATCCATCAATAGCCCATCATTCTTTCAAACGATAGGAGAGCTAGATTTTTGACTTTATGATTATATAGACTAATTTATTATCAGCCGAACCAAAATATCAAATTGGGGCGTTCCAGATCGTAAAAAGATTAAAATTTCAAGTGATCGTCATTATTTTAAAATCGATCCATAAGATTAATAATACCAAACTAACCCTAAAACTGCCTGATAGACATAGGATAAATTAGAAAACGAAGTTTATAAATAATGAATGTTTAAAAGACGTGGGTATTTAGTTAAAACAATGATCAATCATTCCCAATAGGAAACAAAAAACATCTACAAAAAAATTATTAGATTAGGTTAAAACATGTTTGAACTAGTGAAAATTGAAGACACGGTAAGAGTCCCACCAGAAAGATTTGATGAGGACAAAGAAAAAGTCGTGCTTGATATTCTAAAAGATAGCTATGAGGGGCTATTTGACAAAGATTTAGGTGTCATACTTGCCATTATAGATGTCGAAGACGTCGGGACGGGAAAAGTAGTAATGGGGGAAGCATCTAGCTTTCATGAAACTGTATTTAAAGCACTTGTCTATAAACCTCTCTTACACGAGATTACACCTGGAGAAGTAGTTGAGATCGTGGGATTCGGAGCCTTTATCCGATTGGGTGCGATGGATGGATTGGCACACGTATCTCAAATAACGGACGATTACATCAGTCACGATTCTAAAAAGAACGCATTGATCGGAAAAGAAACGAACCGAAAACTGAGAGAAGGGGACCGAGTTAAATCGAGAATAGTATCTATAAGCATGAGCAAAGGTGAAAGGGGTAAAATCGGATTGACAATGAGACAACCGGGCTTAGGAAAGTTAGAATGGATCGAAGAAGAAAGAGAAGAAAAAAGTGAATAATAATGCCTGAAAAAGCCTGTAAAAGATGTAATAGAATAGTTGAAGGGAATGTATGTCCCATATGTGGCGATTCGTCCCTTTCGGATGATTGGAGAGGTTATGTAATAATTTTAGACCCTGAAGGATCTCAAATAGCTGAAAGGATGAAAGTAGATACACCCGGACGATACGCATTAAGGGTGCGCTGATCTTGAAGCTGCCCGAAGACAAACGGGCCGAGTTCAAAAAAGTCATGGGTAAACTCTTTAAGAATACCGAAGACGCTCTTAAATACCTTAAATCGATAAAATACAGTCAAATCGTGACTGTAGGAGATGTCGTCTCAGCAGAATTTTTGAGAAAAGGTTTAGAACCAGATATAATCATTGCAGATTTCAAGACGGAGAGATCCCCTGCTAGGATTGAAGACATCGAGATTATAAAAGAATATTCCGCAAAATCTACTCGTGTAAAAAACCCTCCAGGTCAGATAACCGAGGAATTATGGGAAAGCATCGAAAAAACTGAGCCCCCAGCAAAGATAATTGTGGACGGTGAAGAAGATATGGCAACGATACCCGCCGCAATTCTCAGCCCAGAAAGTTCAATTATAGTTTACGGACAACCAAAAAAAGGTTTGGTTTTAGTTGAAATTACAGAAGAAAAGAAGAGAGAATTCGAAGACCTGATCGAAAAGCTAGAAAACAATCAAAATTAAGATTAGAAACATAAAATTCCCTTAAATATATCTGAAAAATTAAAAAAGTGTAAAAGAGGCGTTGGCGTTTTTTAATCTTTGGCCTTTGAAATAGTCAAGATTTGAACTTTAATAAATCGGGATTACATTAACCATTCGACCTTAATTTCGGTAAAATCGAGATTCGTAGACCCCTTTACTCCGATAATCTTTATGTTAAATTTATCAAACTTTTAAAGTGAATATCGGGCGAAGCTTAGCCTTTATATCTCCAAGCTTCAATTCATTAGTCTTTCCGATTACTTTCTTTCCTCTATAATTATAAGGTAAGGATTTAGGATCTGAAAAAACCATTTCCCCAAACTTTGATACGCCTCTTCCCCTCGACATCTCTCTAACGCCCGAAGCGGGCTCCATACCCGATAAGGCGAATACATTTCCAAAATTGGTAGAAATAGTTTCAATTTCCCCATAGGGGAGATCGATCTCATAACCGCCGCCATGAGGAAGAATGTTTATGTTTTGAAGTTCTTCCAACAAATCCATCCTCCGAGCCCTTTCATAAAAATCCAGACGTCTCAAAACATCATTCGAGAGGTTTTGGTTACCCTCCATAACGTATGTGGGGCAATCCCACCTCAAAGTTACGGGAAATAAAGTATCAGACTCATTCCCCATAGTATCGTAACAACCTAATCTTGCTTCATTCCTGGCAAAAAGTCCTTGATGGGTTAAATTTGAAATTGACTCGTGAGATCCGACTACTTCCTCGGCTAATAATTCTCTTCGCCTTTTCGAAAAAGACTCAAGATATTCCCAATCCTCAAAGTAATCCTCCGCCTCACCGTCATATAGAACCTTTACATTCCCTAGCGGAGTTTCGACATCCTCACCCCTCTCTATCCAAGAATAAATCTCATCCTTTAATTCAGGGGCAGAGCCATGTAAAATAGCGTAATAGGAATCCTTAGGGAACAAATCGGAGACCTCTTTAGAAACTTCAAGCAGTTCATAGAATTCGAAAAAATGATTACCCTTACCGAAGTCAGAAGTTATCTCGATCCCATCCAGAGCAATGTCAGCCTCTTCAACACTGGAGGCTCGACTAATTATATCATCTATAGATTGGAAATTATCCAATCGCATTAACAACATTCCGCATGCATTGGGCCTTATTTCCGGAAAAGCTATAGATTCATCCCCCCAACGTATAACTCCTCCATATCCAAACCCTGAAACCCACCGACCCTTATTACGAGTGACAGTAGCATCGGGGCCGAATACACAATAAGCATCACCTTCCAATACAGAAATCATCTTCCCCAACCCATAACGCATATTCTTACATGACAAGGCAGAGGCGAGATCCCTCAGCCCCAATGAAAATATATGTTCCTCTGCAATTTCCAGAAGTCTCTCGGGAGAAGCATCAGAAACGCCACCATTCATGAACATCGCCAATACATTTCTAAGCTTTATAGAATAAAGAATTTATCTACCCTGTAGATCCAAAAGCATCTACCCTTTTAGGTGTGAAATCGTAAAGTGAGATAATTGATAAGGTAGTGAAAGAAAAACTTTATAAAATAAAATTTAAACCATGAAGGGCCAATGAAGATAAATATAACTGAAAAGAAAGAGAACCCCCTAACAGAGCGGGAAGAAATCAAATTTGAAGTTGATCACAAAGACGTTCCGACTCCTTCGAGGGCAGAGGTAAGAAAAGAATTATCCTCAAAACTTGAAGTCCCAGAAGACTTAATTGTGCTAGAAAAGATAGTGACTCTAAACGGACATCAAACCGCTTCCGGTAAAGCTCGAATATACGATTCAAAAGAAAGACTAGAAGAACTGGAACCGAAATATTTGATCAAAAGGACAGAAATATCCAAAGAAAAGTCCTCGGAGAAAAAGGAAGCTGAAGAAAAGGAAAGCGAAGCTTCAGAGGAATGAGTCCGGCAATCAATAAGATTTTCTGAGCTTAAGATGAAAAAAATAGATACCTGAAAGAAAGTAAATAAAGGAGGATAAAAATGGCAGAAGAAATAGATCTAGAGGAGCTGGAGGAGGAAGAAGAAGAGGAGGAAGAAGAGGAAGAACCGGAACCTGAGCCAACAACTACTGAAAAGAAAACGAGTAAGGAACGCGACAAAAGCAAGAGATACGAATTATACGAAGTCGAAGATGGAGAAGTAAATCGTTTGAGGAAATCTTGTCCGAGATGTGGTGGCGGAATTTTCATGGCGGATCACGGTGACAGGCTCGCTTGTGGAAAATGCGGCTATACTGTAATTAAAAACTCCGGATAAACAATCCCTCTATTCAAAGACAAAAATATTATACCGTCAAAAAAAATCTGATCCGATACAAATCATCGGGCCCCTCATTCTGACCTATTAGTTATATAAATTCTGTTACTATCCGCGAGAATTATGTCAGCATAACTATATATCTGATTTACATATCTTCAAATACGAAATTATCTAAAATAACCAATAAATATTATTATTCTTAGCATTAAAGGCGTTCAAAAAACATTAATTACTCAGAAATACATTATCATCAAAGCAAAGACTCTAATAATCAAGATCCTCGACTCGCACCCCCAAAACAGAATCGACTTTTTCCAGTATATCTCGAGATCTTTCACCTATTTGCTCATTTACGTCTTTTAACTCTTCCTCTTTTTTTGTTATCTTTTCTTCAAATTCTTCTATCTCCAATTTCTTGTTCTTTATAGAAGTTTCTAGTCTTTCTTTTTTCTCCAGCAGAGGCGAATCATCTATCTCCTTCTTCAAATTTTCTACTTCCTTTACCGCCCGTAGATAATCTTCTCGCAATCGTTTAACCTTTTCACTCTCTATCATATAACGAACCTCTTCTAACCTCTTCTCCCTCTCCCTATTACTAAGCTTCATCTTATCCTCCAATACGCCCTCCAATTCTCGTAACATTGCTTTTAGTTTCGGGAGGCCCTCCTCTTCTTCCAAAGCCGCCTGAACGGGATTTTCCTGATATAAGTCGATAGCCTCAAGAACTTCGCTACTCACCATATGCTCATCCCGCTCTATCATTTTGCTCATTTTACGAAGCGGTCGAGCCAATTCGGAAATATTACTATCGATCTCTTTCCGAATTTTCTCTTTCTTATGAGATAATTCGTCTATTTCCCCCTTTATATCATCTAATTCTTTAAATCTATCGCTTTTTTTCAAACTTAAAAGTTTTTCTCTTTCTTTTTCTATCTCATATTCCATTTCTTCTTTTTTATTCCTTAATATATCTATTTTTTCCTCTAAATGATCCCTCTTACTCATTAAATTCTCTCTATTCTCTATTTTGTTCTTAATATCCTCTAAATCTTCGGACTTGCTTTTCACTTTTCTCAAAGAATCATTCAATTCGTTAGATACTGAACTCAAACTGCGAACTAAACGAGACATTCTACTTAATTCATTCTCAAATAAAGCTGCAACTTGCTCTCCATGAGAAAATTTAGCATTTTCTAAAAGATTAACAGCGTCAAGGAGCGATTCATTAAAACCAAGCAAATCGTTCCAAGTAGGATCCGAAGGAACCTCGAGCTTTTCGACAGCCCGATCGACCTTATTTATAAGCAGACGCCGACCTTCATTGGCTGATTTATATATATTAGGATGTACTTCTTCTTCGGGTTCAGCATTTTCCAAATCCTTATTTAGGCTTTCCATCTTCTTCCGTATATTCGAAACCTTTTCCAATATGGGCTGATAATCTTTTTCTGTATCTTGAAGTAAATGGCTCTTCTTATTCTTTATTCTCTCCTTGACTTCCCCTATAGAGAGTTCTTCCTTTTCCGGTGCCTTTTCCTCCTCCACTTCCTCCTCCCCACGAAAAATATTCTTCAGCTTATCGAAAACCATACTTTCATTATATAGTATTGTCGTAAAAGTTAAAAGAAAATACCCTTTTCAGATAACTACCAGAACGAACAGGTTCTCGACGAACCATGTTCTTAATTAAAAATAATAGTTATCTTCGATTAGGGTAGACGATAAATATGATATGTATAGGTTTCGAAGGCACTGCACATACTTTTGGAGTCGGAATTGCAACCTCTGAAGGGGAAATCCTTGCCAATGAGAGCGAAACATATGACCCGAAGGAAGGAGGAATACATCCCAGAGAAGCTGCACAGGCACACAGTGAAAATGCAAGAAAGGTCTTGGATAGGGCAATAAAGAAAGCCGGAATAAACCCGAGGGAGGAAATAGATTTAGTCTCCTTTTCTCAAGGACCTGGATTAGGTTCCTGTTTAAGAACAGTAGCCACAGCCGCCCGTGCGCTTTCGGTTTGGTTGGATATCCCAATTATAGGCATCAATCATTGTATAGCGCATATAGAGATTGGTCGAATGACGGAAAAATCAGATGATCCAGTAACTCTCTACGTAAGCGGAGGCAACACTCAAGTCATAGCATTCGATGGAGGTCGCTACAGGATATTCGGCGAAACTTTGGACACTGCTCTGGGAAACTGTCTGGACACTTTTGCAAGAAAAGTCGGGCTACCACACCCAGGCGGTCCTCGCATAGAAAAGCTAGCGGAGGAGGGCAAAAATTTGGCAGAACTCCCCTACAGTGTAAAAGGAATGGATCTATCGTTTTCAGGATTAACAACAGAGGCAAGCCGTAAATACGAAAATGAGGATATAAAATTGGAAGACTTGGCCTACAGTTTACAGGAAACAGCTTTCGCATCAGTAGTCGAGGTTACGGAGAGAGCAGTAGCGCATACCGGAAAAGACGAAGTTATGCTTGTGGGGGGCGTCGCCGCAAATCGGAGATTGAGAGAAATGATCCGCTTAATGACTCAAGAACAAGATGCTAGTTTTTACGTTCCCTCCATGGAGTTTTGTGCAGACAACGGCGCGATGATTGCATGGAACGGGATTTTGGCCCACGAATCTGGATTACATCAAAATATTAAAAATACAGAAATTCGTCAAAGATGGAGAACCGATGATGTCAATATACCTTGGAGGAAAGAGTAAATTGCCTATAATAAAAAAAGGTGCAGAAGCTAATCTGATTTTAAAAGATTTTGAAGAGGTTATGTACCCGTACAATGTCGAAAAAGTTCTCATTAAGCATAGAATTTCTAAAGACTATAGGGTAGACAATTTGGATAGAAAACTACGTAGTTACCGGACCTCACTCGAAGCCAAACTTTTATCTGACGCGAAAAGGGCGGGCGTTCCAACGCCTACGGTATATCGTGTCGACAGAAAAGAAATGAGCTTGATAATGGAGTACATAAAGGGAAAAGCCGTAAAAGAGTTTCTTGAAAAAATCGATCCAAATGCGAGGAAAAATTTATGTGAGACTATAGGCGTACAAATAGCCCGATTACATAGTTTTGGAATAATACACGGAGATTTGACAACTTCCAATATGATAAGATCCGAAGACGAGAAAAAAATCTATTTCATAGACTTTGGCCTTGGCGAATATAATTCTACAGTTGAAGCCCGGGGGACGGACATACATCTACTTCATCGGACCCTCGACAGTACACATTTCAAAGTCTCAGAAGAATCTTTTAAAGCCGTTCTAAAAGGTTACAGATATAAGATGGGCGAAAGGAGCGAACAAATCATACGACGTGTTGAAGAGATCGAGCGTAGAGGCCGATACGTGGAGAAAGAAAAACGTCAAGGTTAACGATTATAAAGACCTCTTTTTAGGAAAGAGACATGATTAATACTATCTCTTCGTATTAAAAATGGTGAAGTAATGGTTCTGAAATTCATCACCAGCAACGAGCATAAATTCGAAGAAGTGCGTGTCATAGCGAAGAAGTATAGTTTAGAGATCGAGCAAGAAGATGTCCCATACGTAGAAATTCAATCGGATGACCTAAGAGAAATAGTAAAACCCGGCGCGCAGCAGGCTCACAAAATGTCGAATTCACCTTGCTTCGTCGAAGACTCCGGTTTATTTATTGACTCACTCAACGGATTTCCTGGACCTTATTCCTCTTACGTTTTCAGAACCTTGGGAAACAAAGGTATACTCAAATTGATGAATGACAGGAGTGACAGAAGAGCTGAATTCAAGTCCGCTATAGGTTATTGCGGAGACTCGGAGCTCAGAGTGTTCGAAGGGAAAGTCAAAGGTACTATTGCAGAAGAGAAACGAGGTTCCGAAGGTTTCGGATATGACCCGATATTTATTCCTGACAAAGCAGCTGGAGGAACTTTCGCCGAAATATCTATGGAAATGAAGAATTCTCTCTCCCATAGAGGTTCCGCAATCGAAAGGTTTGTTAAGTGGTACTCCAAAAATAAGAAAGCCGAAGGTGGTTAAAATATCAGAAGTACCAAAGTGGATAGACAAAAAACCAGAAGAAATAGAAGAGCTGGTTGTGACTCTCGCAAAAGAAGGTAAATCCCCGAGCGAAATTGGAAGGACGCTCAGAGATCAACATGGAATCCCCAAAATACGAGAGGTTCTCGGAAAAAACATGCTTGCAATCCTTGAATCACATGATCTGGATCCGGAGATGCCGGAAGATCTAATGAACTTGATTAAAAAAGCAGTGGAACTAAGAAATCATCTGGAGAGAAACCCTAAAGATACTGAAACTCAACGTACCCTTGATGAACTAGAGGCAAACATCCAAAAGTTAACCAAGTACTACAAAAGAAAAGAACGTATTTCGGAAGATTGGCGTTACGATCCTGAAAAAGCTGCTCTTCTAGTACAGAGCTAGGAGAGGTTCGGTTTGGAGGAGAAAGTGGAAAATTTTTATAAATCAGCCGATGAAATCGCCTCCGTCCTTAAATCTCACTTAGGTAGAGAAAGCGTAGTCAAAATAAACACCGATACAGATCCGGATGGAGTTACAGCAGGAGCCATCCTAGCCAGATGCTTAAGTTATTTCGATATTCCGTTTCACGTATCCTTTGGAGGGCCTCCAGAGGAGGATGATCTCAAGAAATTAGGGAAGCAGGATTACGATCTTTTTGTTTTTTTGGACCAAGGAACGGGTCAGTACCAGATCATTAAAGAACACTTGTTGGACAGAAACGAGAAAGTCCTAATCCTAGACCACCACCCGGGGGAGATGGACCCACGCCCCCAACTAAATTTTTTGAACCCGCACAACTTTGAGTTGTCGGGTACCCGAGACGTCAGCACTTCAGGGATTGTCTACTCAGTAGTCGAGAAAATTAATAAAAGATTCAAATCTCTTGGCGAAATTGCCCTAATAGGAGCCTTAGGGGATAGACAGGAGGGTCCGACCGGTTTTTCCGGGATTAACCAACGAATCCTGAAACAGTGTCTCGAAAACGGATTTTTGAAGACTGAAATTGGACTGAAACTAAACGGACGCGATTTACCGATTTTAGATTGCTTAACCTTATCAATCCGCCCCTTTTTATTAGGGATATCGGGAAAAAGAGATGAATCATTAGAAATTCTAAAAGATTTAGAAATAGATCCAGAAACTACAATCGAAGAAATTGATTTGGAGAATGAAGAGAAGCTGAGAGACGAAATCTTAAAAAGAATTAAAATCGAATCATCTGAATCCCTCAAAAGATCGTTATGGGGTACCATTTACACTTCTCAGATGAATCAGATTTTAGGACCGAAAAATATGCACGAATACGTTACCCTCCTCGATTCTTGCGAAAAAAAAGGCAAGCCCGAAGCTGGATTTTCAGCGCTCTTAAATGACGAAAAAGTGGAAGGGGAGATTATGGAAATAATGGAAAACTATCAGAAAGGTATGGTCGAGGCAATGAACTGGCTTACTTCAAACAGGGAAAAAATTAAAACCACCCGTCGGATCAGATACATCAATATAGAGGATAAATTCAAATCAAAAATGATAGGGGAAATTCTCTCCATAGCAATTGAGTCATATCTAATAGAAACCGATAAACCGATTTTTGGGCTTGCCAAAGCCAATGAAAATAAGCTTAAGGTATCGGCCAGAGCCACTCCTGAATATGTGAAAACGGGAGTCTCCCTGGGAGAATTATTACATAAAGTTTCGGAAGAACTCGGTGGAAGCGGAGGGGGCCACGACGTAGCAGCGGCGGCACGACTTCCTCTGGAGAGGAAGGATGAATTCATAAAGAAAGTGGATAAGTTCATAGAAAATTCAACTTGAAACCTCTCGACTATAGGTATAGAAAATGAAACAAAAAGCAAAAATAATATGCAAATATAAGAACAAATCGGTAGCTAAAACCATAGCGACATCTATTCAACCGGACAATCTGGATTCCCCTGAAGGCATTAAAATGAAGACTCAAAGAAAGGGGAAATCAGTAGAATCGGAAATAGAACTAGAAGGGGAAATCGAGACCCTTTTAAATACCATCGAAGATTTGCTGTCCTGTACCTCTACAGCGGAAAAAATGATATGATAAAACGATATCAATTTTCATCTTCCAAACCAATAATCTCCTTCCCCACGTAATCCTGAAGCGGTTCTGGGATCTTTATCGTTCCATCCTCTCGTTGATTGTTCTCAAGTATCGCCACCATCGTTCTAGAAGTCGCCAGAGCGGTGCTATTTAAAGTATGAACCAATTCTTTTTCCCCCGCGCCAACTTGACCATATCTAATATTTAACCTCCTAGCTTGGTAATCGGTACAATTCGAACAGGAAACTACCTCAATATACTTGCCCTGTCGGGGGGACCAAGCCTCAATATCGTATTTTTTCGCCGCTATTGTACCTATGTCGCCCGTACAAACGTTAACAACTCGGTAGGGAATGTCCAAATCTTTTAGCAGATCCTCTGCGTTCTGAAGCAGCTCTTCATGATATTCCCAAGAGTTCTCGGGCCTTGAAAATATGAACTGCTCAATCTTGTTAAATTGGTGCATTCTAAACAGACCTTTAGTATCAATTCCGTGACTTCCAATTTCCTTCCTAAAACAAGCACTGACCCCAACAAACTTTTCGGGCAATTTCTCCTCATCCAAAATCTCATCCTCGTACATAGCAGCTAGGGGGTGTTCGGAAGTTGCTATCAAATATAGATCCTCATCCTCAATTTTATACATCACATCCTCAAAATCGGAAATGTCCACCGTCCCCTCGTAAGGCTCCCTTCTCAACATGAAGGGTGGTTCCACAGGTTCATATCCCCTCTCGACCATCCTCTTTAATCCGTAATTCATCAGAGCAAAATCCAGCAAGACTAAATCCTTTTTCAGATAAACGAAACCCTGACCTGCCACTTTAGCGGCTCTATCGAAATCTCCATTTTCAATATCTTCCAAAATCTTTCCATGAGGACTTAGAGTATAATCTGGAACTTCAGGGTCCCCGACTCTATAAAGTTCTTCATTATCTTCATCAGTCTCACCCTTCGGAACCGATTTATGAAGGATATTAGGAAGATCCATCAATTTTTTACGGATTTTTCCCTTCAAATCTTCTTTTTCTTTTTCCATGGAATCGAGTTTCTCAGATATTTTTTGAGATCTTTTAATCTCTTCCTCCGCATCTTCCCCTTTACTTTTCTTTTCGCCAATCTCTTGGGATAACACATTTCTCTCATGTCTAAGCTGATCGATTTCGTGCTTTAATTTCCTCCATCTCTCATCCTTCTTTCTCAACTCGTCTACTTCCTCAATCCTTTCTATGGAGTCCCTTCTCCGCAAATTGTCCTTTACTTTTTCAGGTTCCTCTCGAATCAAATCTATACCCAACATGGGATCTATTCACCACTTCTCCATCAACACTTAACACTCCTTGTTATTTTTAAAATATTAAGAAGTTGAACCAATTTATAAACAAAAGAACATTAAGAAAATGTGATAAAATGGCGAGACCAAAAAGAAGAGATGGTTGGCGAGCAAAAAAATGGTACGATATCCAAGCTCCATCAATGTTCGGCACCGTAAAGATAGGCGAGACCCTAGCTTCGGAGCCTGAGAAGGTCAAAGGTAGAGTAATTGAAACGACACTAGGTCAATTAATTGACGATTTCTCCAAAAATCATATCAAGATCTCCCTGAAGGTGAAGGGAGTAACGGATGAGAAAGCAGAGACCGAATTTGTAGGACACGACATGTCCAGAGAATACATCAGAAGCCAAGTACGAAGGCGAGCGACCAAAGTTGATTGCATCAGCGACGTTACTACATCCGAGGGACGGAAGGTCCGAATCACCGCTATAGCCGTGACTTTAAACAGAACAAAAACTCCGCAAAAGAAGGCGATCCACAAGAGGATGGAAGAGTACATTAAGAGGCGAGCAAAAGATTACGAATTCGAACAACTCGCACAACAGATGGTTTTAGGAAAATTCGCTTCCGACATTTATAAAAATATTAAAGATATCTGTCCCATCCGAAGGGTAGAAGTCAAGAAATCCAAATTACTCAGCGAAGATTAATAGGGTTTAAAAGTTGAAAGATAACCTTTTCGGGACCTCCGGAATTAGAGGAGTAGTCAACGAAGATATAAACCCTGAACTATTTCTAAACTTGTCCAAGTCCATAGCCATGGAACTCGGCGATCGGGGGGAAATTATTATTGGCCGAGACGCCCGCCCCTCCGGAAAGTTGTTCGAAGACGCCCTGATCGGAGGATTTCTATCAGCGGGTTTTGACGTCGAAATTGTTGGGACCGTTCCTACCCCCGTTCTGGCTTTTTCCGTGAGCGAATTAAACGCAGACGCTGGAATAATGATCACTGCTTCTCACAATCCACCTCAATATAATGGATTTAAACTATTCAATTCCAAAGGCATGGCGATATCTCCAAAAAAGGAGAAAGAAATAGAAAATAAATATTTAAATAAGGATTTTAAAGCCTCTAAATGGAAAAATATAGGAAAATTAAAGTATAAAGATGTATTAGAAAATTATCTAGTCAAAATAGCTGGAAAGGTTTCATTGAAGAGAAAATATAAGGTAATTATAGACTGTGCCAACGGACCTACAAGCAAAACTACACCATCTCTCCTGGAAAAATTAGGCTGCGAAGTGGCAACCATCAACTCAGATCTAGACGGGAAATCCCCGAGTAGACCCCCCGAACCGACGGAAGAAAATATTCAAGATCTAATCGGATTGGTGAAGACTACAAATGCAGATTTAGGGATAGCCCACGACGGTGATGGAGATAGAATAGCCGTAGTAGACGAAAATGGACAGTTCGTAGATCAAGATAAACTATTGGCTCTCATCGGGTCTTACTACGTAAAAAAATTTAGAGGGGGAATAGTCTGCACAGTAGACACATCTAAAATCGTCGAAGAGCAGATATCAAAAATCGGAGGAAGAGTGGTAAAGACCGAGGTAGGGGACGTACCGGTAGTTCAAGAAATGAGTTCTCAGAATTTTAAATTTGGAGGTGAACCTTCAGGTACTTTGATTCACGGCGATTTTAACATGTGCCCAGATGGAACCTCGGCAGCCATTAAAATATTAGAAGTACTCGATAACCGGAAAGAAAAATTTTCAGAATTGATAAACTCAATTCCGAACTATACAACGAAAAGAACCAAGATTCCTTGTCGAGAGGAAGATAAGCAGGATAAAATAAATAGGGTAAGAAAAAGATTAAATTACACTTTCGAAGGAATTAAAGAGATAATAAACGTCGACGGCGTACGAATAGAGTTTGAAAATGGAGATTGGATTCTGATTAGACCTTCCGGGACCGAACCCTACATAAGAATAACTGCAGAGTCCTCTGAGGAAAAGGAAGCTGAAATCCTTTTAGAAAAGGGGAAAAATATTGTAAAGGGAAATTAAATCACTACCCGCTTTCGGAATTTCTCAAACGAATAGTCTCCCAGCTTACTTTGCCCTCCTCGATAATTTTCTTGAAATTTCTCTGGGCGGTCGTTAACTTTGACGTTCCCCCAGTCTTTATGTCCACAAAAGTCACTCCTCTCGGATTATTCTCCGAATGACCCTCAAATATAACGTAATCTATGGGTGATCCAATAAAACGGGCATCAGAAGGCTCGTAATCAAAAGCCGTAAGAAAAGGAGCAATTTGTTCACCGACTTTTCCCTTTAAAACTGCACGACTCCTGGCGAGCGCATCCTCCCTGACCTTTTTTTCATGCTCAGTTTTCCATTCTTCGAACCAAACTCTCGTGCGTTCCTTCAAAAAGTAATAAGTCAAAAAAATCCCTAGAATAATGCCCGCCAGAAATAACGAAATGAAGATTAGTAGAGTTTCCATCGTAACAAATCGGTTAGATCAAAAAGATATTAAGACTTTTACCCGAATATTTGAGCGAAAGGAAGAAGAGTCATGATATACTACGAAGAATATTTCTCCGAATTCATCCACGGTGGAGGAAAATGAAGGCCGCAATATTGGCTGCCGGTGTTGGAAAAAGGATGCAACCACTCACCCGTACCCTACCTAAACCCTTAATTCCAGTCGCTGGCAGGCCCTTTCTAGACCACGTTTTAGAATCCTTAAAAAAAGCGAACTTAAAAGAAATTATCTTGGTCGTAGGGCACCTAAAGGATCAAATTATAGAACGTTACGGAGATGGAAGCGATTACGGCATAGAAATATCCTACGTTGAGCAAAAAGATCAAAGAGGGACAGCGGATGCTATTTCCTGTACTGAATTCGACGATTCCTTCTTAGTAATAAACGGAGACGTTTACTGTAAATCTGGTTCTCTAAAGAAAATCGCAAAAAATCATGAAAATAAAGAGGCTACAGTTACCATAGGGGCGTACAGAGTAAAAAACGCCTCTTCCTACGGAGTGATCAGAACTGAAAACGATAAGGTCATCGAAATAACGGAAAAACCGAGAAATACATACAATCAGCTTATAAACGCGGGAATTTACGTTTTCGAACCAGATATATATAGAGCGATTGAAGAAACACCCATTTCCAAAAGAAATGAAAAGGAAATAACGACATCAATAAAATTCCTCATCAATGAAGGAAGGCTTGTTACATTTTCCGAACTCGGATCGTGGACCCACATTGGCAAGCCTTGGGATTTACTCACCGCTAACGAAAGAGCATTGAAAAATATAGACTCCAAAAGAAACGGAGAAGTCGAATCAGGCGCATGCATCAAAAATAATGTAACGATCAAAGAAGGAGCGATAGTTAGATCGGGAGCTTACATAGAGGGGCCCGTCTACATCGGCGAGGATAGTGACATAGGGCCAAACTGCCATATTAGGCCATATACCGGTATAGGGAAAAAGGTAAGGATAGGAAACGCAGTGGAAGTTAAAAACAGTATAATCATGAACGGGACACACGCCGCCCACCATACCTACATCGGCGATAGCGTTATAGGAAGGTGCTGTAATTTCGGAGCTGGAACGAAAATTGGAAACCTACGTCTCGATGGAGAAAACGTCACGATGACTGTAAAAGGGAATTCCGTAGATACAGGTCGGAGAAAACTGGGTACAGTATTCGGCGATGAAGTACAAACCGGATTGAATAGCATGATCAATCCCGGAGTAAAGATAGGTCCGAACTCGACAGTTGGACCTGGAGTCCTACTTTCCAAAGATTTACCCCCTAATAGCGATATACTAGTTAAACAAGGAAAAGAAAGAAAAAGGTGAGAAGATGCCTAAGTACGACCCTGATTATTTCAAAGAAAGGTTTTCGGATCTTTACAAAGAAATCGAAAATCGGGAGGAAACCGTCGAAATTGACGGTGTTAGAACTTCTGCCGAGCAAGGAAAAAAAGCGGCCGAGAGGAAGAAGGACGCCGGCCCCAACGTTATAGATTTTATTAGACTCTGCGACACCGAAGACGAAGTAGTCGAAATAATCAACTACATGGAAGAGGAAGGGAAGATAAACTCACAATACGCGAAAAAACTAAGAAAACAACTGATACGTAAGGGTCTCAGCAGCTTCGGACCAAAACGAGAACCAGGAGAATATTCTTTTATTGATAAAGATTCCGAGTAGATTTTCATGCTTGAATTAGGCTTAGTAGGAAAACCGAACACTGGGAAAACGACTTTTTTTAATGCTGCCACATTGGCAGACGCAGCTATAGGCGGTTATCCCTTTACCACCATAGACGCAAACATAGGGGTAACCTACGTTAGAAGCAGGTGCCCCTGTCAAGAACTAGATATGGATTGTGACCCTCAAAATTCGAGATGCGAAAACGGAACAAGATGGGTACCAGTAAGGATAATCGATGTAGCAGGTCTTGTCGAAGGAGCCTATAAGGGGAAAGGACTCGGTAACCAATTCTTAGATAACTTAAGAATGGCTTCCGCACTCATCCATTTAATTGATACGGCTGGCGCAACTGATGCGGGAGGTGAACCCTTACCCCCTGGAAGTCGCGATCCGATGGAGGACTTGGGATTTTTAGAGGAAGAATTCGACAGGTGGCTTACCGGAATCCTTTCGGACGGATGGTCCAGATTCGTCCGGAAAGTCCAGCTCGAAAAGGGTGATATAAGCAAGCCAATTGCAGAACGGGTAAGTGGGCTGGGGATTACTAGAGAAGATGTCTCATCGGCCCTTCGATCCGCGGAACTGGATCCTGACTCTCCCGAAAGTTGGTCGGAGAAGGATCTCTTTAAACTCTCCAAAAACCTGAGAAAAGCAAGCAAACCAATTCTGATAGGAGCCAACAAAGTCGATATGGAAAAAGCTGAAGAAAATTACAAAAAATTAGAAGAAACCGATTATAAAGTAGTACCGATGAGTTCAGAGTCCGAATTGGCACTTCGAAGAGCAGAAGAAAAAGGATTAATTGATTACAAACCGGGGGATTCGGAATTCAAAATAACTAAAGAAGGTAAACTCGGAAAAAAGCAGAAAAAAGCCCTAGAATCTATTCAGGGATTTCTCGACAAATGGGGTTCTACAGGAGTCCAGAAAGCGATCGACAGAGCAATTTACGACCTTCTCGAGATGATAGTAGTTTACCCGGTCGACGACGAAAACCACTTGACGGACAAGAAGGGAAACGTACTACCCGACGCTTTCCTAGTTCCTGAGGGGACGACCGCAAAGGAGTTCGCTTACCAAATTCACTCGGACCTCGGAGATTCGTTCTTACACGCTATAAACGCACGTACAGATCAAAGAATCGGCGAAGGTTACAAACTTAAAAATGAAGATATTATAAGAATTGTATCCGCAAAGGGGAGATAGAAGATGAAAATACTGATTTCAGATCCAATTCACGAGGAAGCAATCAACATCTTGGAAAAATGTGCAGAGGTAGAAACAGCAACAGAGCTATCCCATAAAGAACTCATTCAAAAAATCCCAGAATTTGATTCAATGATAGTCAGAAGTGCCACAAAGGTACGTAAAGACGTTCTAGATGCAGCCTCCAACCTAAAACTCATAGTTCGTGCAGGGGTAGGTTTAGACAATATAGATCTGGAATATGCGGAAAAATTAGGGATAAAAGTCGAGAATACGCCTGAAGCTTCGACTAATGCGGTCGGGGAATTAACAATTGGTATGATGATCGCCTGGGCGAGAAAAATCCCTGAAGCCGATAAATCCTTGAAGGAAGGAAAATGGATTAAATCTCAACTTGGCGGGACGGAACTTAAAGGCAAGACATTGGGAATCGCAGGCACAGGGCGAATTGGAATCAACGTCTCCAAAAAAGGAAAGGCGTTCGGGATGAACATATTAGGATTCGATAAGGTCCAACGAGATGAATTTAAAAAATTAGATGGAAAATACGTAGATAAGGAATATCTTCTGAAAAATTCGGATTATATATCTCTTCATGTGCCTCTAAATCATTCTACTAAACATATGATAAGTAAAGAAGAGTTTGAATTAATGAAAAATTCGGCAGTCCTGGTAAACACAGCGAGAGGATCCGTCATAGACGAAGACGATCTAATAGAAGCTTTAAAGAACGAAGAGATAGCAGGAGCCTGTTTAGACACTTATGATTCCAGACCCACGGAGAACAAAAAGCTAATAAACGCAAAAAACATTTTGTTGACACCTCATATCGGGGCTTCAACCGAAGAAGCCCAAAGAGATGTAGGAGTTATGGCAGCGGAAAAAATAAAAGAAGAATTTAAATTAAATTAGTTGTGGATCTATCAAATTTTTTGTTTGAGGGGATTTCTCAGACCCATTTATATATTTTTCAATATAATTCGGGATTCGTTATTACAAAAATGGGAATCTAGTTTCCCTATTTAGATTAAAAAGGCGTAAAAACTCATAAAATCCATTTTTACAAAATCTCGCAGGAACCCCTCACCTGCTTTAGCCGTGGGAAGGATCAGAAGACCTAAAATCAGTTATTCCACAGATATTCAAAATATTCCTCTGCGAATTTTACTAGAGCTACATCGTCTGACCAAATCCCGAATACCCTATCCGAGTTTCCCAAAACGATTAAAGCTTCCCTTCCGTCGATAATTACTCCTCCCCCGTACAAGGGCTCCCTACATTTTATCTCGACACCGGGAACTTTTTCAAGCTCTTTTATATGTTCGTCCCCACCTGAAGTCAAAATTCTTAAACTCAAGTCTCTTGTCCTCAAAAGAGGTATGAAACCCTTCAATTCCGAAAATTTACCGGAAAACGAAGGAACTGAGACCAGGATCTCAATTTCTGCCGACGCGACCAATTCTTCTATTTTGCTTATAACTTCTGTTTCGCCCCGAATCGTCCAAATATCTGGTTTCTCCATTTCACCACTTTTTTCATAGAGTGGCTCCAATTCCTGCTGGATAATTTCGTTTGACTCCTTAAACTTCTCCTCCTGTTTTATTTTAAAGAGCCGCATAGCCTCCGAAGGCGATTTCGCTCGATATCTGATCGGCCTACCCGATTGGCTCTCCACCCACCCCCTGGCTTCTAGATCAGAAAGAACGTCATAAATCCTGGAGTGGGGTAGGTCGGACTTCTCGCTAAGGTTGCGAGCGGTGGTTGGACCCACTCTAACCAAAGCTATGTAAGCTCGTGTCTCATATTCCGTTAAGCCCAAATCCTTCAACGTGTTTTTTACCTTTTCCGAAACCAAATTAACCACAATACCGAATTTTCATATTGAAAAAAGTTTAAAAACCCTTATATGCATTTACCACATTCAGTAGTAAACGATTGACATGAAATCCACAAAGAAGGAAACGGAATCGATTTGTCCGGAATGCTTTAAAGAAGGGGAAATTCGAACTATCCCTGCAAAGATAATAGAAGAAGATGAAAAGATATGGATTGAAAAAAAGTGTACAGAACACGGCAATTTCAAATCGATCGTCTCATCAGATCCTGACCTTTACGAAAAGTGGACCGGATACGAGATTACGGGAGAAAGCCCACCCAATATTGAACCTTTACCATTTTCAGATGAGAAATTATACTCCGAACATAAATCTCAAAGCGTTTTAACTAATCTCTTCGTAACGAATAGATGCAATTTAAGGTGCAGTTACTGTTTCGCTAACTCAGGAGCCGAAGGATTTGTCTACGAACCCTCGCTGAAACAGTTAAGGGAAATGATGATCCAAGTACGGGAAGTAGATCAAGTTCCGTCAAAAGCTATTCAGATAACAGGTGGGGAACCCACAGTACGAGAAGATCTATTAGAAATAGTGGAAATGGCAGACGATTTGGGTTTTACCCATATACAAGTAAATACAAATGGAATAAAACTTTCCGAATCGGAGGATTACTGTCGAAAACTGAAAGAAGCCGGAACCAACACGATTTACCTTAGTTTCGACGGCGTTACAAAAGACACAAATCCCTGGGTAGAACCTCAGAAAAAGGCCGTCGAAAACTTGAGGAAAGCAAACTTAGGAGTCGTACTGGTTCCTACAGTCATAAAAGACATGAACATGAATGAACTCGGAGACATAATTAACTATGCTAAGGACAACATCGACATTATAAGAGGGGTTAACTTCCAGCCAGTTTCCTTTACGGGCAGGATTACCGATATAACAGAGGAAGATAGGCAAAGAGGAAGAGTAGATTATGCAACAATGATCGATAAAATTGAGAAAGATTTAGGCGGTCAGATAAAGAAAGAAGATTGGTATCCCGTACCATTCGTCTATCCAATTTCTAAGCTCTTAGAGAACTTAAAAGATGAAAAACAGGTCGAATTTACCGCCCACCCGCTTTGTGGTGGCGCGACTTACGCTTTCGTTGAAGACGATAAGCTGTTACCCATCACAAGATTTGTGGACGTAGAGGGATTTATAGATCTTATATCAGGGCTTTCGGAGGAGGAAGGTTTTCTAAAGAAGATTAAGACGGGTATATCCCTAATGAGGAAGTCTTCCGAATACGTAGATGACGAAAAGGCCCCCGAAGGTGTAAGCGTAAATAGATTAATTATTGAGAGCATTAAAGGGGGAGATTATAAATCTCTCGGGGATTTTCACCATAAAAGTCTCTTTCTAGGATCAATGTGGTTTCAGGACGCTTGGAATTTAAATATAGACAGACTAAATAAGTGTGTCATCCACTACTCGACTCCTGAAGGAGTAGTGCCATTTTGCACCTACAATGGTCTGAACGTGGGGCAGAAAATAAGAAACAAACACTCCATTTCAATTGAGGAATGGGAAGAGAAAACCGGAAGAAAAATCGAAGACGATATCTGGAAGGGTATGTAAAAATTCGGTGCGAATATAGTTAAGCCGAAATAATGAAAGGAAGTTTATTTATATCTGAAAACAGTGAACTTTTCAAGTCGGCTTAACGCACGAAAATAAAATTCGGAAAAAATAAAGATGAGGTGTTATTTATTTATCCTAAAAAGTATACCCGTTTCGAAAAGGCTCGTGTAATCGGAGCAAGAGCAATACAAATAGAGCTAGGAGCTCCAGTCCTGATAGACCCTCCAGAAGATATGTCGGACCCTATCGACATAGCCTCCCTCGAGTTTGAAAACGATGCAATTCCCATGACGATCGTTAGAAGACTGCCGAGCGGAGAAAGAATCCCTTAAAAGGATTGACCCTTGACGGCCGGAAAGCTTTCCCTTAGGGAAGTTTCTATTTAAGATAATTTATCTTACCAAGACCCTATAAATCATCCAATGAGTTTTTAGATTGGGGATCCAGTGGGAGTTCAAATCAAAGAAATAGTCTCCTTCAAAGAGTTCAACCTGGAATATTTTAAAAATAAAACTATAGCAATCGACGCAATGAACTCTCTATATCAATTTCTTTCGATAATCCGCCGGCCCGACGGAACTCCTTTAAAGGACTCAAAAGGAAGAATCACTAGCCATTTATCTGGTCTATTCTACCGCACATCTAACCTCGTAGAATTGGGTATAGAACCGATATTCATATTCGATGGTGAGCCACCTAAATTAAAAAATGACGAGCTAGAAACTCGGAGGAAAATAAGATCGGAAGCGGAAAAGGCTAGAAAGAAAGCTATCGAAGAAGGCAGAGAAAAAGAAGCGCGAAAATATGCACAAAGAGCCGCAAGACTTTCCGACGAGATGGTGGGTCAAGCTAAGGAACTACTCACTGTCATGGGGATTCCTTGGATTCAAGCCCCGGGTGAAGGAGAAGCTCAGGCTTCCCGAATAGTTCAAAACGGGGATGCTTGGGGTACTGGAAGTCAAGATTTCGATAGTTTGTTATATGGTTCACCAGTACTGGCTCGAAATTTGACAATCACGGGTAAAAGAAAACTTCCTGGAAAGGACCAATATAAGAAGATTTATCCGGAAGTCCTCAAACTCGAAGAAACCCTTAAAGAACTCGAAATAAATCGGAGACAACTAATTGCTATAGGAATACTGGTCGGTACAGACTACAATGATGGTATAAAAGGAATAGGGCCCAAAAGAGCTCTAAAATTAGTAAAAGAAAATGGCAATATCGAGAATATACTGGGAATGGATATAGCTAAAAAGTTCGAAGTCGATCCAATGGAAGTGGAGAGGCTATTTCTCGAACCAAAAGTTTCAGAGGACTACAAGATAGAATGGAAGGATCCTGATCCGGAAGAAGTCAAGACATTCCTATGCGACAGACACGACTTTTCCGAATCGAGAATAACAAGTGGGATAAGAAAGCTAGAAAGGGGAGCGAAAGAACGTGCTCAAGAATCTCTAGAAAAATGGACCTGAATAACATCCGATAAAAACAAACCGAAGGTTCGAAACTTACATATAATTCGTAAATAGTACCATCTTAACAAACTGGAAAGTCTTTCATTCAAAATTACGTCTCTAAATTTCTCTCTCGCTCCAACCGAATTCCCCCACTAGAGGAACGAAAGCACAACTGCAATGACTATTAACCTCAGTCTCATCCTCACCGGTTTTATTTATCTCCTGAAGAGTCTGTGATCTATGATATTCTCCAACAGGAGCCACCAATTTTCCACCCATCCGCAGTTGATCGATCAAAGGATCCGGCACCTTAGGCGCACAGGCGGTGATGATTATCCTATCCCATGGAGCTTCCTGCTCATAACCCAAAGTTCCATCTCCCACAATAACCTCGACCTGATCATATCCCAATTCCTTTAAATTCCCCTCTCCCCTTTCGGCAAGCTCCTCGAACCTCTCTATGGAGTACACTTTACCATCCGGACCGACTATCTCAGCCAACAAAGCAGCATTATATCCGGACCCCGTACCTATCTCCAAAATCTTTTGGCCCTTCTCAGCTTCTAATACCTCCAGCATGATTGCAATCATGCTCGGCGCGGAAATCGTCTGACCTTCTCCGATTGAGAGAGGACGGTCCGCATATGCACTTTCTTTCATTTCCGAGGGGACAAAATTTTCCCTGGGAACATTTCTGAAAGCTCGGACGATATCAGAACTTTCAATATAGCCCCTCCTCTGAAGGCTTTGAACCAAGTTTTTTCGCTTCTGGTCGTACATATTCACAAGTATATTTATCTATCAAACTTAATGTTTGTTTTTCCGAAAAGAATCCCAAACATCAAACTAAGCGAAGCATGAAAGTTTAGAAATCAACGAAGTTCATCGGGCAACATCTTCGGGATACCATCTTCTATTTGATACTCGCGACCACAATCTGAGCAAATCAATTTGCATTCCTTTAAATCTACTCCCTTTTTACAATAAGGACAAGACAAAATCTCCAAGAGTTCTTTACTGATAACCTCTTTCGACATTCATTTCCATCCCCTATACTCTAAGGTCTCCTTTGTTAGAAAAAAAAGTTCGCTAACAAAATTTAAATTGAAAAGGATCCTTCCGTTTCGGGTAACGCTTCTCCTAATAGGTCTTCTTTAGAGAAACATCTAAATTTAAAAGAGTTCGTCCAACGAAAACCGAACCAAGCAGAAATATAAATCATATGCTAAAAGGATAGAAGTGTACAGGAACTGTAAAAAGTTGTGTGTATCATGATTTCAGTAATAATACCTGCATTAAACGAAGAAATTTACATAGCGAAATGTTTGAAATCCCTAAAAAAACAAAGTTACTCGAAACCATACGAAATCATAGTAATGGACAACGGAAGCACGGATAGAACTAGAGAGATAGCGAAAAAACACTGTGACCGATTATTTGTGGAACCTGATTTAGAGCTTTACGAACTCAGAAACGAAGGGATAAAAAGAGCTAGAGGGGATATAATAGCTCAAACGGACGCAGACTGTATAGTATCTAAAAATTGGCTTAAAGAGGCTGAAAAGGAGTTGAAAGACTCCGTCCTCGTAACAGGGCCTCTTATGCCCATAGATAACTCCAAATACTATAACCTACTTCTCTGGATTTTCAACAGCTCCTTAAGAATCTCCATGAATATGTTTCAATTTTCACACGCTTCAGCAGGTAATTGCGCTTTTTATAAGGATTTAGCCCTTTCAATAGGGGGATTTAAAGACTCATTCCCCTCCGACGGAAAGTTTGGAGTCGAAATGAGAAAATTAGGGAAATTATCCTTCGTTCCATCGATGGTCGTCCGTACATCCATGCGAAGATACAAAAATCAATCTTTTTCAAAAACTCTCCAAGAGCTCGTTATTTCTCATCTAAAACTCAGATGGGGAGAAGAACAGGACTTCGAAAGAAGTTTCTACTGGACCGAAAATTGAGAAAGGTAGCATGAATTCTAAAATCTGGAAAATTGGAATTCCCTTTATAGCAGGCATCGCAATATTTTTACTCGCTTATCGGTTTATAGGAATAGGCGACATATTAAGGACCCTGCGCGGTCTATATATCCCCTACTACCTCCTAGGAGTGGGATGTATCTTTTGCTCCATATACATGTGGACTTTGCGCTGGAAGACTTTTGTAGAAGTAGAGGGAAGAAAGGTTTCGACCAAAAATCTTTTTAAAAATTTGCTGGTCGGTTTAGCAATCAACAACATGACCCCCGTAGCAAAGCTGGGCGGGGAACCAGTACGGACCTATCTCCTGAAAAGGGGTGAAAATATCAGGATGAGAGAAGGTTTAGCCTCCGTCCTAGCCGATCTTACCATCTTTTTCATCTGCACACTGAGCCTCATTACTATAGCCCTATTTTTAATTCCATTAACAATGACTCCCCCCAGCTGGATCCTCTTTGTCGTAATTCCCTTCGGTATAATTACAGCCCTGATTATTCTCGGGATTGTCGGAATTTATTCTGGTACTGATCTCGTAGTGAAAATCATTGAATGGTTCGGAAATAAAATAGAAAGGCTCAAACCTTACGAAAAAAAACTGATCGATAGGTACTTGGAATTTCAAGTAATATTTAGAAAATGTCTAGAAAACAGGAAAGCCTTCTCAAAAGCCGTTTTATTAACGGTGGCAGAAAAGGGATTTAACTATGCCAAATTTCTCCTAATATTCTTGGCTCTCGGGTACCAAATTGACTATTTGACCTTGTTTATCGGGATAGGAATCAGTTTACTAATACTTTCTCTTCCGACAACCCCGGGATCTTTAGGGGTTTTCGAAAGCGGCTTTATATCCGTATTTGTCTTCCTCGGCGTTCCTTCCCAAATCGCCGCGACCGCAGTTTTTCTGGATAGATTAGTGTGGTTCTGGGGAATCACTGCGCTTGGCGGGACCATAGGGGGATATCTCGGTATAGATATTTTAGAATCGAAGGAAATGTCTTTAGAAAGATTTTAAAAGGTTCAGAAATCCGTAAACTTAATTATAAACATCTAAATCGAAATATCCTTCGAGAATTAACCTTTTTAATCCTCTTCTCAGTGTAAATTCTGGACTGTAACCCAACTCTTTTTTTACGCGACTCAAATCTGCCCTACTGTGTCTAATGTCACCCGATCTAGCTTCTTCGTAAACCGGTTCCAAATCCGTCTTACCGGTAATTTCCAATAGAATTCCACATAGCTCATTTACAGAGACGGATTCCCCCGTACCCAAATTGAAAATTGGTACCTCGAAACCCCCGTTCTCAAGAGCAAGAAGATTAGCCCTCACTATATCGTCGATGAAGACGAAATCCCTAGTTTGTTTACCATCTCCATAAATAACTGGAGGCTTATCATTTTCTAAACGTTCCAAAAACTTCGTAATAACTCCCGCATATCTCCCACCACTTTGCCCCGGACCGTAGACATTAAAATACCGGAAAATGATAGGTTCCGTATTACCTCTTTCCAATCTCCGAAGGACCTGACGCTCGCCGTTTATCTTTGACTCGGCGTATGGGGAAGCAGGCTTTAACGGGGCCCCCTCACTCACGGGTACGCTTTCGACCTCTCCGTAAACTGCACAGGAGGAAGCGAAAATAAACTTCTCAACTCCCTCATCCAAGCTTTCCTCCAAAAGTGACACAGTCCCCTCAACGTTTACTTCTCTGGTTAATTCCGGTTCCTTTACCGAAGCAGGTACGCTCGTTATCGCCGCTTCGTGAAAGACAGCATCAATACCTCTTACAGCTTTAACCACATCTTCTTTATTCCTCAAATCACCACTTATAAACTCAAGAGAAGGATTATCTTCATGCCCTTTCAAGTTTTCAACATCGCCAGAGTAAAGATTATCCAATACCTTAACTCTATGACCTTCTGAAAGAAGGCTATCGACTATGTGGCTTCCAATAAATCCCGCACCTCCCGTCACCAATACCCTCAAATTTCTATCCCCATGATAGGCAAGAACATTTTTCTTAAAAAGAACTTCCCCCCAGGGCTATAGAATCAAAGGTATGAAAATATAATCGCCGCTATTAGACCTGCAATAATCGCGCCACTTACTATATCAAGTAGCTTAGAAAGTGGTTCGGACCCGAATTCGGGCCTTACCGGATCCCCCCTTAGACGGTTTAACGTATAGTAAGACCTCTGCAATCCCAATTGTCCAGACCAAATACACAGGGGAAGATTTACTGCAAGGATTAGCAGTATAATTAGAACCGTCAAAACTTCGCGTAGAGGTATACTTACAAGTGTCCACCCACCTATGGTGCTCTCTACGAAGGAAATCAATAAACCATCGTACATGCCTCGAGCAAACAAAAACAGCGCCCCTCCAATTCCGAAAAATATGTGAGATAACGCAAAAACGGAAACTGTAGAAAAGGTAAAGAAAAGCATTAACTCCCACCAAACGTCTAAATCTAGAGGGTTAACTACGCGAACCGCTCTGCTCAGTTCAAAAAGGGCTAGATTGTTCCCCCACCACCTTTGAGTCGCGAATCCCAAGACCCAACTACCGATAATTATCAGCCAAAATGCTGATCTCAGACGATCGGATCGCAAAGAGTTCACCGAAATCTATATATGGGCTAAACCTTTTTTTCTCGCTCGTATCGCTTTTTAGCCTCATTTATAGTTTTCTTAAGGTAATTATGATCCGTAGAAATCTCTTCTTCATTCTTTGAACTTTTATTCCTTGAACTGTTATTCTTCGATTTTCTCTTCTTTTTCTTTCCGAAATTAGATTTTTTGGAACCCTCCAGATCCCTCAACCGCCTTTCCATCTCATCTATACGATCGCTCATACTTTCTATTTTTTTCTTGAACTCTTCCTGTTTGTTCTCCTTATTCATAACGTATCACCGATTCAGGCTGGAATAATTTTGTTAATAAATTTTTTCATGCGAGGCTATCCCCCACTACCTCTCCCCCCGGACTCTCCTCTCTAAAAACCTGCGCGGAAAATTTTTCGAATTCCACGTCACCCTCCAACCAAAAATCCGGAGATAAACCCGCCTTAACACAGGTCTGAGACAAGAACTCCTCGACATCCCAACCATTATTGACGGGGACCTGCGGAAGTAAAAGCCCTTCTCTAGATCGGTATCTAGCAATGAGGCCATCTCTCCCTACCTCCACCCTTTCGGGAAGTTTTTTGGGATCATCAACTTCTATCTTTTCCGGAACCGTAAGAATGCTGACCTCCAAAGTAATAATATCCATCTCATCCTCGCTGACGCTCGGAAACCTGGGATCGCCCGTAGCCGCACTTACCGCAGAATCCATAAGACCTTCTATGAAGGACTGATTGGGTAAGGGTTTTCCGATACATCCTCGAAGACTTTCACTTTTATTGAGAGTTACGAAAACTCCCCGATTTTCCCAAAACTTTTCTGGGACGTCTTCGGGAGGATCAGGCTTTCTGCCTTCCTTCAAGTTTTTTAGAATAGTTCGTCTCGCTATTTTGACTGCCTTCTCCCCATCCTTCAGATCAAACAATGAATCATCCTCTCAAATCCTCATATCTTTCGACGGTTTCCGTTATCTTTTTCCAATGGCTACCAGGCCAATAAATCTTATTGCACACACCGCATCTCCAAAATTTTTCATTTTTTTCGATAACCGCTTCGGGAACTTCGCCAGAAATTCGGGACTTATCTTCCGGTTTCAACTTCCCGTTGCATACGGGACAACGAGAATTTCTCAGACTTATTTCGAGATCTCCATCGATAGACTTTGAGATTTCGAGCAACTGTCTAGCCATATCTTCCGTCTCCTCGACCAGAACGCTTTTTATGTTATTTTTTATGGCCCGTCTATGCAGATCTAAATCCCTAGTCAATAAAATTCTAGAATCTTTCTCGGCTAAGTCCAGCAAGAATTCATCCTCCCCTCCCGACGAAATAGAGCAATCGTTGACGTATATCACATCCTCACCAGCGAGACGAAGCCAACGCGTAAGCTTTCCCAACATGCCGTCCGAAACAAACTTCATGTGTCAGTAAACAACATGGTCGAAAGGAAGTAAGAATCTTTTCAAATCCAATCAAGACAGTCTGTACAATTTTAATATTTTTTCAACCCTTTCTTTTCCGAAAATTTCCGCGCATTTTTCTTCCTCGAAGAATTCCTCTATGGATTTTTCGAGGTTTTCTCCGAGAAATATGTTCACGAAATTCCTTCCGAGTCTTTCGTTCTTCTCCATAACCTCCAGGAGGGTATCCATTTTACGATCGGGAGATATCTCAAAATAACTTCTCAACAACATGCCCGTCCGAATCTCGTTCTCAAACATGTTCCTCCAAAGCTGTTCATATTCAGAAAGTCTCTCTTCCGCCGGATCCCGTTTCCTGATCCCTTCGGCCACAACCCTCCCTGCGATCCTACCTGACTCGAGGGCGTACTTCAGTCCATGACCGGAAAGAGGATAAATTTGCCCAGCAGAACTCCCGACCGCCAATATTCCCCTACCAACCATAGTTTCCAGCAATCCCTCTACGGGCGATTGACCTCTATAGGCGCCGATCGGATCGCTATTTTTCAACCTTTCCGGGGTCTCGCGACCTATAAACTCGTCCAGAGCTATATCGGGATGTATTCTGACCCCCCGTATCCCAGTCGTGGCGAATTCTTGATCCAGAGGATAAATCCATGCGTGTCCTTTGGGAGCTAACATTGAATTAAAGTATATATCAACTCTACGTTCCCCCAAAACGTTAGCCATTAGATATTCATTCGTTCTGGCTTTCTCCCCCTCCCAATTTGAATTAAGAACCTCCTTCAAGAAGATACTTGACCACTCAGTCTTTGCTCCCGTTGCGTCTATTACCACTTCACTTTCTATTTCCTCCGACCATTCCCCGGCCTCGGATCTTACTCCACATACTCTCTCGTTTTCCCAGAGCAAGCCCCTGACCGGAGACCCTACCCAGACTTCGACTCCCGCCTTAACGGCCTTAGAAGCCAGAATTCTATCGAAAATCTCTCTATCTATTATCCTTCCGAAATCGCCTTCAAGTTCTAACTCCTTATTTGGGGAATGAATAACTATTCTCTCCACATCGGATCTTTCCGATCTAGAAAATTCTTTCCTCAGAAACTCATCCGATACCCAAGCAGAGGTTTGATTTTGCCCTATCTGAGCTTGAAGTTCTAACAAGAGGACGTTTGCGCCTTGAGATGAAGCCGTCCGAGCAGCCATCAAACCAGCAGGCCCTCCCCCTGCTACTATGACATCATAACTTTCTCCCATTTGAAAACCCTAATCAACTTGAAGGTCCTGTGCTTATAAAGCTGAAATCTTGCCTTTTAGATCCTATATAAACTGAAAACTTTAAGAATCCTCCCAACGCCCCCTACTCGTTAATATATCGAACTACTCATTCAAATCAATTGCCCAAAATACTGAATAATTAACCTGAACCCATATTATTATCCGGCCGCGCACGGAGACGGTCAGGAAAGATCGGAAAATTTAACTTGCAGCACAATTCTGTTTTCTCTTTATAAAACCCCTTTACAAAAATTCTAGATGGGACATTGAGATGAACAAAAAAAAGCGCAAAAAGGAAAATCAAAGTCAAACCAGAGAAGAGAAAATCTCCTGCCCTTCCTGCAGGAGCAGCACCGTAATTCAAGATGAAATTCGAGGCGAAAAGATCTGCACGAGATGCGGACTCGTTCTCCTGGAGAAAAAAATGGATAAAGGTCCGGAGTGGTACTCTGAACCCGGAGAACAGACCGGACGGGCCGACACATCTTCAGGTTCGGACATAACTCAGCACGACCTTGGGCTCGGAAGCAAAATAGGAACTTCATCGGACATATCGCCAGCCTGGAGAGCCAAGATCAGAAGACTCCGAAAATGGCATCGACAATCGAGAGCTACTTCCTATCGGGACAAAAGTCTACGACAAGCCCTAATAAACTTGGACAAACTTTGCGAAGATCTTTTCCTTCCAAAATCGGTAAAGGCAGAAGTCAGCTGCCTGTATAGAAAATCCAGACAGAAGAATATAACCCCGGGCAGAAACACCTGGAAAGTTCTAGCAACGCTTGTCTTCATAGTAGCAAGAATGCGAGGGATACCACGCACCGAAAAAGAAATTGTAAACCATCTTAAAAATAGAGTCGAAGTAACCGAAAAAGAAGCATTACAATCTCTCAGAAGAATTAGAAAAGCTATAATAAGTGAATTAGATCTCGATGTCCCCCGGCCCAGGCCGAAAGAATATCTCGATCGTTTCGCATCCCAACTGGACCTTACATCGGAAACGCTAGGGGAAGCTCACAAGATTTGTAACTCTCTACCTAACAAATTCAAAAGTAAAAAAGCATCATACCTACTAAGCGCCGCTATCATATACAACGCCTCTCGTTTCACCGACGATAACGTAAAAATTCGGGAAATCGCAAATATTTTGGACGTTGGAGTTTCCAGCTTATCGAAGACGGGTAAGAAAGTCAGAGAACTTTCAAATCTTCCTCTGGAATAACTATAAAGTCCCTCCCTTCACTGAAAACTCTAGTTTTTCCCCTTAGATAAAGAAACCCCGTAATCGCAGCAATCGCGGAGTCGATCTCATCGTCGTTCATATCCGCATCAACGCTCCATTCATTCTCCAAAAGTCGTGATACCCATCTATCCTTCTTCTTGGTACCGAAAAGGATCCGGCCCGACGTCAAGGGATGAACCTCTATAACTTCAAATCCGTGCTCTCTCAAACTCGACGAAAGTCGAATTCCTCTCTTCGTCAGGTATTTCATCCCCCCTAGAGAAGGGGGTAAGACTCGATATCCTCTCTCTATTAACCCTCTATCACATTCGCGCAGCCCATTACCATCTGGAAATCTTAGAGGTGCATCGATAGCTACAACGTCAGGTCTTTCGTTCTTACATTTTTCGATTATAGAAGCGGTCGAATCAAGGTTCCCGAACGAATCTCCATACCCTTTTGGGTCGAAACACCGGAAGGGTTTTTCTCCTTTCCGGAGAGATCAATCCCAATCGACTTCATCTTTACTAACAAGTGATTAACTTACGACGTTTGAAACTATTCCGTATTGTCAATATTTCACACGAAGACCGGACAGATTTCGCAAAATACGCGGCAGTTTACTCATAGATCGAACTCCAACCCGGAGGAACCATCAGGTCACTATTTTATCTATTTTATTTTCGGAAACCGCTTTCTTTATTTCTAACATCGTAAGGTCTATCGGGTCCTCTATCTGCCAGCCCGACGGCATTAACTCCTCACAGATCGGTCCGTGCTTGAAATTTAGATATCTCAGATACGGAGAGGTAGGACCCATTGCAGGATCTCCAGGAACCCTAAAGCTGAGATCGAACACCACAAATTCGGGCCTGTTATCTTCATCGGTCGGGACGGCTCCCTGAATCCCTACCGGCCCTATCATCCCCGGCGGCACTTCCTCCCGTAAAGTCCCTACCAAATCCTCGGCGATATTGTAAATCATCTCGAGCTTAGACTCTCTGAGCGTCTTCCCCCTGTGACAAATTTCTTCGTTTGTCCTAGTGAAACCCCCCTTCAAAAGATCCAATTGTAGTTCGGCAGGCAAACTCCTATATCCAGTCTCATTGGTCTGTTCCCGATCGCTAAATCCCATCAAGTCGACATCGTTAGGGAACTCTTCAGAGGACAGGTTGAGTCCATAGGAATGAAAGTTGGCGTTTAACATCGGACCCACTATAAACTCCTCGATAGTCGCCCTTTCTAAACCCTCCTCATCAATCTCTCCGGAATCAACTTTCTCCTCAGCAATTTTATGATATTCCTCCGAACTGCCGGGGTAAAAGTACGCTCTCTCCAGAGGATTATCTTTTTGTTGCACCTTAACTACCGAAAGCCTGTCGATATTCCCGGGATCGTCGAATATTTTAGGAGTTCTAATACCCGCCCGATCGAGTAAGTAGTACTGATTCCTCGGTGGCTCAGCGGTCCTTTCTTCGGCTCTCAACAACTTCCTGGAGCCATACAGGGGAACTTCAAAGTCGGTTTCCACATTCTCCAAACCGGTATAGACCACAAAAGAACGATTGGGTGTAAAAATAACGTTATTATCCCTCATCCTTTTCTGATTTCTTTCCGAGAGCAGGTCCTCCCATTCCTCCACCAAGACGACGTCATCATATAACTTCCCGTTATGAACGGCATAGGTCCTCTCCCTTCCCCTTTTAACGAAAAGCATTGTCGAAAACCCAGCTTTCTTGGCGGAGTAACCTATCGGAAGGGCGGAATGGGATCCAAATATCCCTATTGAAACGTCGGAAACATCGTAATCCGAGGCAATTTTCTGAACTCTCGTCCTTTCAATTACATCAGCCATGAAAACACCTTCAATAAACCACTTTATCCAACATTTGATCTTTAATGCCTAATTTAATTTCTCTCGCTATTCTTCTACCCGTAGACATGGGTTCTTCGAAAACGTAGAAGGAGTAGGGCGACCCCATAGGGAAAAGATTCGTACCCGCCACTATCCTTCCGGAGATCTCAAATGTAGTAAACCCTCTCTTAGGGTGGTAAATAGTTTCCAGACAAAAAGGTCCCGCTATTCCCGGAGGGAACAATTCCGAAGACGATTTAACTATTTTCGTCCCGATCTCAAAGAGATTCACTAGAAGCTTTTCCCTCACTACCAAAGGTTCGTTACCCGTAACGGTATAGTCAAAAAACTCTGTAGGTATATCCGGAAAACCTCGAAAGCTTTCATCGATCGGTTCCACGCGCCTATCCATCCCTAAAATTTCCAAAGCGCCTTCTCCAATCTCAGCTCCCCTATCTTCCAAAAAGGAGTAGAAGTAATGAGGATAATATCTAATTCCAGGAACGAATTCCTGAATAGCTACATTTTCCACATCCCTCTCCTCTATAACACCCTCCTCCAACCTTTTTTCCAACTTTTCTTCGAATTCCCTTTCTGAACTGGCAGTGAAAAATCCTTCACCCCCTCTCGCCCCACTAAACTTGACGAAAACTTTTCCATCTATTTCAGAGGGATCATCATATCTCGTCGGCACCTTTATACCAGCTTTTTCGAGCCATTCCCTCTGTTTTATACGCTTCCCCTCCCATTCCAAGGATTTTCTGTTCCCGAAAACAGGAACACGGAAGTTTTCGAGAATATTTTTGGCGCCCACATATTCCACGAAGGAACCGTGCGGTATCATTATAGTGTCTTTATTCAACAATTTTTCTTGATTTTCATCCCACAATATCTCTTCAAAATCTTTGACTAGCAAAAACTCATCGGGTCTAGCCCTGGGGAATGCATCGTAGGCCCTCTTCCTCCCTTCCAAGCATACACCCAAAGTTTCGAATCCTTCCAACCTGGCCCCGTGAAATATCTGTAAAGCAGAATGAGAACATAAAACCCCTATAGTCACGTCCTCTCCGTATCGTTCGAGAGTATCGGTTATCTTTTTCCTTTCGATCATCGGATTCTAAAAATAAAGTTATCCCATTAAAGTTTATACCTTTCTTTGAAGAAAGTTACTACTTTTAAAGGTTCCACCATATCAAATGGAAACTTATTAAGCTCTACTTCCCAAAAAGTCCCTTGGTAAAATGGGAAGCGTAAAGGATTTGGAAATATTAGAATCTCCTACTAGAGATTCTCCCGGTTCCGCAATCTTCCATTTCTCGGATAGGTACTCGGTCTTTGACTGGGGCAAGATGCCAAAGGAGATAGATAAAAAAGGTGAAGCTTTAGCACTGATGGGTGCCTACACCTTTGAGAAAATGGAAAGCATTGGAATAGATACCAACTATCTAGGATTGAGAGAAGACGGAGAAGTTAAAAGTCTCGAAGAGTTAGAGGGGCCCTCCAACGAAATGGTCATAAAGCTAGTGAACAAGTTAGAGCCGGAATTTAAAGAAGGCAAATATGATTATTCCGTTTTTCATGACCCACCGGTTGAAAACTTCCTGATACCTCTCGAGGTTATATATCGGAATAGTATCCCGATAGGGTCCTCCATCAGAAAAAGGTATTCTCCAAAAGATCTGGACCTGAAAATGGACAAATGGCCCGAATCAACCGTGGATCTAGAAGAAGTTTTCGTAGAAGCATCGACCAAGCTCGAAGAGCAGGACAGATATATTACCGATCGAGAGGCAGAGGAAATATCCGGAGTTTCTCCTTCTAAAATCTATAAAATAGCGAAAAAGGTAAATGAAATAGTTACGAATAGAGCCAGGAAAATTGGAATGGAGCACGAAGATGGGAAACTCGAATTCCTCTATATCGACGATAACATAGTAGTGGGCGATGTAGCTGGCACATTCGATGAAAATAGGTTCAGTTTCAAAGGAACTCCAGTCAGTAAAGAAATTCTGAGACAGGGATACAAAGAAAAACAGGCTGACTGGGTGGAGGAAGTAGAAAATGCAAAGGAAAAAGCGAAGAGAGAAGGCGAAAAAGATTGGAAGGAGTTCGTAAACATCGAACCGAAGGGTTTAGGTTACGAAAATTTGGTGAGCGAAATGTACCGATCAGGTGCAAATCGTTACGTTGGAAGGAAATTTTTCGAAGTCAGGGAATTGGAAGAAATCGTCGAGGATTTAAAATCTGTAATTTCGGTTTTATAGAAAACCGGCGGAGAAAAAATAATAAAAATACACATTACAACATTTACCCATGTCCGATGAGAAAATTGTAATAATTCTAGGTTCGGAAAAGGATACCGACTTTATAGAACCGGCAGTCAAACTATTGAAAGAGTTCGAAATAAATAACGAAATTCACATAGGATCGGCACATAAGACCCCCAGAAAGGTACTCGATATTCTCGAAAAATATGAGGACAGAGATGAAATAGTATACCTGACAGTAGCTGGAAGATCCAATGCACTCTCCGGTTTTGTCGACGCAAACTCCACCTCTCCAGTGATAGCCTGTCCCCCCTACTCGGACAAATTCGGAGGAGCAGATATCTTTTCGTCCCTCAGAATGCCGAGCGGAGTGGGACCAATGGTCGTCCTCGACCCCGAAAACGCAGGACTAGCAGCAGCAAAAATACTGGCTCTCAAAAACTCGGAAATTTTAGAAAAAATCTCCTCATATAGAAAAAAGCTAAAAAATAAAATCCGGAAACGTAAATAATTTTATTTCAAAACAGAGACCATTCCTATAATCACTAGCTAATACCTTTCCAATGACTCCATGGGGGAAGAATATTTTACAGAATTCTTACATTCGATGGAATAATCCTGTATTTAAAATTACATATGGAAATTGAAGATGTATACGGTCGGCGGAAGCTTGAATAACTTTGGAAGCTGGTAAGAAAAATATTCCAAATCTCCGGCACATCGGATAGCGGAAGATTTAAAGCCAAATATGAGAGGGAAAGAATGTGTCACATCAAAAAACGAGGAATTAAGCATGAATAACGTTTTAATGATTGACGGAGGTGGGCGAGGAAACGCCACTGCCCACGCCTTTTCTAGAAGTGAAAAAGTCGAAAAAATTTACGTAACGCCTGGAAACGCAGGCGTATACGAATATGGTGGACAGCAAATACCCTTACAAGAAGGTTCTAAAAAGGAGAGAATTTCAGAGATCATAGAAAAATCCGTGGATTTGGATATAGATTTAGCAGTGCCGGGTCCTGAAGGTTGGATATCCGCAGGAATAGTAAACGAATTCAGATCAAAAACGGATATCCCCATCGTAGGACCTACAAAAGAAGCGGCCTTTCTGGAAACCAGCAAATGCGATACAAAGGACTATCTCAGCTCGATTGGAGTCCCCGTACCTGAATACAAAAACTTCGAGGATCCGGAAAAAGCGAAAGAGTGGACTAAAAATTTCTATGAAAACAACGTCGATAAGAATCTCGTCCCGAAAGCGGACGGCATAGCTGCAGGGAAGGGTGCTTTCGTCTGCAGTTCCTTAGAAAACGCTTTAGCCGCAGTCGACAAAATCAGTAGCGAAGAATTCAACGATAAATACGACGACGCCGGGCGGAGAATCGAGATAGAAGAGAGACTTGAGGGAGAGGAGATTTCATTCTTCGCAATAACGGACGGAGAATCGGTCAAACCTTTTGGAACCGCCAAGGACTATAAAAGAAGGTATCCAAGTGACGATCATCATTTTATCGATATGTACTTCGACGGAATTAACCCCAATACAGGGGGAATGGGTGCTTATTCGCCACAGGGGGTCGGAGAAGAAATGACCGAGAAGATAATGGAAGAAATATCCAAGCCAACCATGGAACATCTCGACGAAAATTATCAAGGAATACTTCATTTTGTTTTAATGGCCGTTGAAGAGAACGGGAAAAGACAACCGTATGTACTGGAGATAAATGTCCGAGACGGAGACCCGGAGGCACAAGCCAGACTTCCAAGATTGGAATCAGATTTGTACGAAATTTACGATTCGGTAGCGAATCGAGAGCTTAACGAAGTCGAAATAGAATGGAAATCCGAATACTGCGCCGCCGTCTGCGCAGTCAGCGGACGCCCCTGGAAGAATGGAAAACCGGTCGAGGGTTACGCCGGATATCCCGGCGAATACTACAGCAAACAACCGATATTTTTACGCGGGGATAAAAGAAAGAGGATCGGGAAAGAGGGGATTGGAAAATACATCGACGGATTCGTCTATCACAACGGTACGGATCTCCACGAAGGCTACTTAAGGAGCAGAGGGGGGAGGGTGCTCACTTTCACCAACTTGGGAGAAACGTTAGAGGAAGCCAGGGAAAGTGTCTACTCGGACATTGAAGGGGATGACGGAGGGGTCTACTTCAGTTATATGGATTACAGAGAGGATGTAGGAAAGTAGCTTTCCACCCTTTAAGATTTTGAACGACTGATTCGAAGATCAACCTTCCATCGGCGTCTTTCGGAACTTCTTCATATCTTCTAAACTTAATGTAAGTTCAAAATCTTCGCTGATCTCAAGAAGCCGAGATGAACTAGCTTCCAAAAAATTCATCACGACAAGTTCAAACGGCAGATCTCTCCGTTCCACGAGCGAAGGATCATCCAATTCCCCCCACCTCTAATTCGTAATCATCCTTTACGGAATTTGCGAGAAGCTTTTTACACATCTAGTCAACTCTTATCTCAGCTTCCTCTATGGAAGTAGCCCTGAACTCGATTTTATAGACTTGAGCAGTCTAAACCTTCTCCACTTCGTATCCCCCATCCTCCAAAGATTCCTTTGCAGTCAGATCCTCCGAATCGGCATGACCAGGCTTAAGTTCTACTTCAACTTTCGACTCATAAACTTTAATTTTCAATACCTTTCCTCATATTCGAAGTCTCCAAACTCACTATGGATCGTGACCTTATTTTTCTCCCCCTCACTTCTCTCGCATGACCCTATAATTTTCCCTTCCAAATCAAATCTTTTCGCTATCTCCAAAACTTTATCGGCATGCCCCTCCCTTACCATTAACTCAAAACCGGTCCCCATATTGTAATCCTCAAACATAGCTCGCCAACTCTCACCAGATTCTTTTTGAATGAGATGGAAAATAGGATCGGGTTGCAAGATTTCACTCTTCCTATAATGAATACCCTTACCCAAGTTCAAGCATTTCGTCTGTCCACCACCCGTATTGTGAACCATTCCCGTTAAATTTTCTCGACACTCCTCCAACATCTCCATCAAAACCGGAGCAAAAATTCGAGTAGGAGAAGTTATAGCCTTTCCTACCGTCATTCCGAGCTCCTTCAAGTGATCATCCCAACTATAGTTACCGTAGTATCCTCTCTCCGAACCTTCGATCTCCGGATATCTCTCACTGTACTCACATTCCATTAGGGAATGTCTAGCCAATGTAATTCCGTTACACATAATTCCGCTATTCTCCTCATCCTCGTATTCAGTCCTTCCACTACTCCTCAAGCCAACTATTCTATCGCCAGGTTCAACATCATCGCCAGTAATTGCCTCCGAAATCTTAACCCTTCCATGGATAGTTCCAGAGACATCCAAGGTCCTTAACTGATCGGGTAAATCGGCAGTTTCACCACCCAAAAAAGAGATATTAATCCCATAATCTTTTAATAAATCAAAAACATCTTTAAAACCTGAATTCAAAGAGGATAAAAGATCTTTTTTAGGTAATAAATCCTTATTTAAAGCAATATAATCCACAAAGCTTATCGGCTCCGCCCCTATACAGAGGAGATCATCGATATTCATTGCAAGAACGTCCTGCCCGATACTTTTAAAACAATTCAGATCCCCTGACTCTTTCCAATTTAAATAGTTCTGTACCGGTTTGCTACCAGCCCCGTCCGTATGTAGAACGACACCGTAGTCATCAAAGTCAGGATCTCGGCTAACCGTGCAGAAAGCCCGAGGAAACAGGTTATCTATCGACGATTTAAAAACTTCCACACCCTCCTTCCTCGCATCCACACCAACTTCCTCATATTTAGTGCCCATTTCCCGACCCTTCATAAATCTCGAACTCAAAAGTTTATTTACAGTAATTAGTGAAAACCTTTTCTCTCTCTTCATCCTATATCATTTTTTTACCTCATAGGTCTATTGGTAAGATCTGTCGTCAAAGGCGGAAATACTATTTATTAATCCTCAGAAATCGGGTAGATCATAGAACGGACCTCCTGCGTCCAAAAACCTCCAATTTCAATCGAAAAATCCATATCCAGAAACCGTGACAAAAATTATTTCCTCGCGATAAGAACGTTTTCTAGTAACATTGCTCTCGTCATTGGACCGACTCCACCGGGAACAGGAGTGATATACGAGGCTTTCCCCTTGACCTCCTCAAAACTTACGTCACCTAGAAGTTTTCCTTTCACATAATTCACACCGACATCTACCACAACACTTTCCTCCTTCACCATATCCCCGGTTATAACAAATTCAGGCCTCTTACCGACGGCCGTTATCAGTATATCGGCTTTTTCGGTATGGCATATCAAGTTTTCAGTTTTTATATGGCAAATAGTCACCGTAGCATATCTATCGAGCATTAATTTTGCTAGAGGACGACCAACTAACTTGCTATCGTTTATAACGACAACTTCCTTACCCTTCATATTAATATCGTAATTGTCTAAAAGTTGGATGACTCCCTTGGGAGCGCAGGGAATAAGACCATCCGAAAATACACAATCAGATGTCCATAGCTTACCCATATTATATGGATGAAGGCCATCTACATCCTTTTCTGGTTTTATTGATTCGATAATTCTATTTTCGTCCAGATGATCGGGTGTGGGTAATTGAACTAAAATCCCATCAAATCTCCCATCTCGATTTAATTCATCTATAAGATTTATGACCCGGTCCATTGCAGTCCCCGAGGAAAGTTTAAAATTCTGAAAATCAATACCGACTTCCGAGCAGTCTTTATCCTTTAATTCAAGATATTTTTCGGAAGACGGGTTTTCTCCGATTAGTATAGCCGCAAGAGATGGGCTTAAATCGAGAGATTTTATACTTTTTTTTATTCTATCTTTGATCCTTTCGGCAATCCTTTCTCCATCGAGCAAAACCGTCATATTAAACAACCGGCGTTTTAATCCTCATCCCTACAATAATCCGCGAGTATCGGACCTAAAGTTTCTTCAACAAATCTTTTACAACGTTGAGGAGCATCTCCAACGTGATTTTCGGGATTAAGAAATTCTTCTATCTCTTCTTTTGAAAGCGTAGAGGCAACCACCTCATCTTCTTTCAATAAATCCGGAAGTGGATTTTCCCTTCCCTCCATAACTTCGGACCAAGCTCGATGGGATAAAATCCTAAGTCGTTCATGCATTTCCTGCCTGTCCTCCCCTTCCTCGACCAATCTCATCAAAATAGCTTCAGTCCCAGAGAAAGGACCAAATTTTTGAAGATTTATATCGATCATTTTTGAATATATTTCCAAATTGCTCAGTATATTTTTGTAAAGAGATAAAACCTCATCTATCGCTAGAAAACTCTCAGGGATTATTATTCTCCGATTGGCCGAATCATCCAAAGTACGTTCTAAAATTGTCCCGGCAGCGTTCTCCCATGCCGTATTCGGAAGCGTCGAGACATATCTAGCAAGAGAACAAATTCTCTCGGACAAAATTGGATTTTTCTTAAAGGGCATGGCAGAAGACCCGACCTGTTTTTCCTTGATAGGTTCGGAGAGCTCTCCAAAAGGAGGAGATTGTAAAAGTCGAAGGTCCAGAGCAAACTTATGGACGCTCTGTCCTATACTTGAAAGAGTCGTAAGCACTTTAAAGTCAATTTTTCGAGGATAAGTCTGGGTAGAAATAGGGAAATATTCTAAGTTCAACTTTTCCATTACTTTCTCTTCCATCTCGGCGGCTTTACCAGCCCCTAATAGTCTTTCGAAACTGGCGGATGTTCCTACAGCCCCCTTCACACCTTTCCCCTTCAGAAATTCGTCCAATAAATTTTCGATCGTCCTTAGGTCGATAAGGAGTTCTTGAGCGTAAACAGCAAATCTATAACCCAAAGTAGTGGGCTCCGCAGGCTGGATGTGTGTCCAACCCATGCAAGCAGTATCCTTATATTCCCTGATTTTATCGGAAAGTATTTTCAGACAATCTAAGATTTTACCCGAAATTATTTCGAGTCCTTTCCTCATCCGCAAAACGTCTGCGTTATCTTCAATGTCCATGGACGTAGCGCCCAGATGTATTTTCCCCCCGCCTTCAGAACATTGCTCAGCAAAAGTTTTTACCTCCGCCATTAAGTCGTGGCTAATTTCCTCTTCAATCTCATGAGCCCTCTCCAAATCGACAGAATCGGGACTCGACTTAGATCTTAAATCTTCGAGTTCCTCTTCCGAAACGAGACCATATTCCGATTGGGCTTCGGCTAATGAAACCCAAATTTCCCTCCATAGAGATCTGTAATTGACCTCAGAGAAAACTTTCCTCATTTTATCGCTTCCATATCTCCATGTAAACGGAGATAAGAAGTCCTCGTAACCAAATTTTTTCGTCATTTTCCTCGGATTCTTAATTTGTCGAGAATTCTTATAAACGTCAACCAAGCGTAGAGTTCTTACTTAAACAATAAAATCCGATCTTTACTAGCCAAACATCATCTGAGGAAACCCAATTCAAAACTACGGAGAAACTCTAAAGAAATCGCAATATTTTACTCCTGACTAAATTTTCTTCTAAAAAATTTCAAATCACTATAAAAATCCAAGCCGGATAACCAAAAAACCCGAATCACCTTGCCCACGATTTTCCTTAAAAAAATAACCCTTTACCAACTTTAGATCGACAGTACATGAAAAACTACTATAAAAGAGAGGAAATAAGGAAAACAATCATCGAATTCACTTACTCAGGATCATTAGGTCCGCAAAGAGAGTGCGCATTTTTTAACGAAGATATTGGACAGATTCAACGTCGATTTCCAACTCAGTCTGAAAATTCGGCCTTGGTTATAGATTCACAAAGAACATTCCATAGAACTCTAAGATCAGGAGGGATAGCCTTTTACTCATCTTATTGGAGATATTACAAACCTTCCAAGGCGGAAGGGAAAAAAGGAAGAGACTTAGCTTGGTCCTTAAAATCGGAAAAAGGGGGGATATCCCTTGCTAAAAAATCGGCGTTTATATTTGCTAAATTTCTCGAAAAAAAAGGATTCCCAAACCCTCTGATCAAATACTCAGGAAAACTAGGATTCGACTTCTTAATTCCTTTAGAAAAACTAAATCCGGAGAGTCAAGATAATTTAGGGGCTCTTTCCAATATTCAAAAAAAATTGACTAAGGAAGCTTTAAATCACTTCAAAAAAAGAGGATTTTCAAATACAGAAGGACGAAACTTTCAATTCATACTAGAGGGGGGAAATGGAACTTGTCTCCTGACAGAACTAAAATGGAATAGAGGCCTTATGTTGTCCCCTATGAGTCTTCATCCCGACACTAAGCTAGTCTCTCTCCCCCTAACCCCCCCCAAGATCCCGAAATTCTCAGTAATCGATGCCTCCCCCGATAAAGTGAGACCCAGAAAATGGTCCATCGAAGAAGAAAAAACAGAAATCCTAAATTCTAGTTATGCAGAAAACTCCCCCGAATGGCCTCTGAAAGCTTAAGTTATTATTTGCTGATATAAGACTTTCAAAGTGAGTAAAATGAAGGAATTAACATCTAGAATTCAAAAATTAAAGAGTTCGAAAATCGGGAAAAAGGTCCGAGGGAGAATAGAGGAATTTGAAGAAGTAGGAAGGCAGGGGAACAAACGGTGGTTTTCAGAGCTGTCATTTTGCGTGTTGACCGCGAACTTTACGGCAAAGGGAGGAATCAAAATTCAGGATAGATTAGGGGCGGAGGGTTTTATATCACTCTCTCAGTCGGCCCTAGAAGAGAAGCTTGAGGAACTGGGGCACCGTTTCTACAGAAAGAGGGCTGAGTATATAGTGGAAAATAGAAAATATTCCCACAAAATAAAAGATATAATAAGGGAATTTTCCAACCCTCGCAGAGCTCGAAAATGGTTGGCCGAAAACGTGAAAGGAATAGGATTCAAGGAAGGGAGTCACTTTTTGAGAAATGTGGGATATAGAGATGTAATGATCCTGGACAGACACGTCCTTAGCGTTTTAGATAAATGGCAAATTATAGACAGAGTTCCCAAAACTTTGACTAAAAACAGATATCTAAATATAGAGAAAAAGACGGAGGATTTAGCAGAAAAATCCGATCTTTCGTTAGGAGAGCTTGATCTATACGTTTGGTATATGGGCTGTGGGAAAATTCTCAAATAATTCGAGAAAAATGAGCAAATAGGCCCTTCTTTAATTCTTAAGGAGAATATTTACCCAGTAATGGTGGTAAATAATGGCTAAACTTATACGCTATACCTCCTGATTTTGCTCTATAATTAAAGTGGAAAAAAATGAAACACGTTGTAATTATCGGAGACGGGATGGCAGGATTTCCCTTAGAGCAGCTTGGGGGGAAAACACCGCTACAAGTCGCAGAAAAACCCAACATAGACTGGATTACACGAAACGGAAAGTCCGGACGGATGAAAAATATACCGGATGGGATGGAGGCGGATTCGGATGTAGCAATAATGTCAATCATGGGTTACGATCCTAGAACACATTATAGCGGTAGGGGTCCTTTGGAAGCCGCAGGAATGGACATAGATTTAAAAGAGAATGAAGTTGCTTTTAGGTGCAATTTGGTCACCATAGATAACGGCTTGATCAAGGACTATAGCGGCGGATACATCTCGACGGGCGAGGCAGAAGAGTTAATAGATGTAGTTAAAGAAAATTTCGGAGATATTGGTGATTTCCACGTCGGCGTCGACTATCGGCACTTATTCATCTTGAAAAACGGTAAAGGGGCCGAAGAACTTACTTATTCTGAACCACATAAGATCGTGGGGGAAAACGTAGAGGATAACCTCCTGAGGCCAAAATCTAAAGAAATTTCTAAAATTCTAAACGAAATGATGATTAAATCTAAAAAGATATTATCAAAGCATAGTGTAAACAAAAGGAGAATAAATGAAGGGAAAAATCCTGCAAACGCAATATGGGTCTGGGGTCAAGGTAAAACCCCAAAAATGAAAACATTATTTGAGAAATTTGGAGTTCGTGGAGCGGTGATATCCGCTGTTACGTTAGTAAAGGGATTAGGGATATGCGCAGGCATGGATAAAATTGACGTTCCCGGCGCTACAGGTTACTACGATACAAATTATGAAAATAAGGCCAAATATGGATTAGAAGCGCTTTCATACCATGATATAGTTTTCATTCATGTCGAAGCTCCAGACGAAGCTGGTCATTCGGGAGACCTCGAAGAAAAGATAAGGGCTATTGAAAATATTGATAAACGGTTGGTAGGAAAAATCTTAGATAAATTAGACGGTCAGTACTCAATTTCAATCATGGCCGATCATCCGACGCCGATAGCCGTCAGAAATCACGTTTCAGATCCAGTACCCTGTTCAATTTATTCAGATCGGATTGAAAAGGATAATACTTCCACCTTTGACGAGTTCGAAGTAGAAAATGGATCCATTGGAACTATAGACGGATTCAAATTTTTAGACAAACTTTTTTCTATGCAGGATTAATTTATCTACCGAAAAGATAAAATTAAAAACACGTAAGGGTTGAAATCTTAGAACAGAAGAGGAATAAAATGCGCGCGCGGATAGAAATGGAACTGGAAGATACCCCCGGTCAGTTACTAAAGATCCTCGAACCGATCTCCCGACACGGAGCAAACATAAAGAACATAGTACATCAAAGAGAGGAATTGACTCCATTGGGAAAGGTTCCCGTAACGGTAATTATCGACGTTAAAGAAGATCACCTAAAAGAAATCGTAGAGGAGATCAAAGATATAGGGGCGCGAATAACTCGAGTCGGGGAGGAGGAAGCGGCCCTGAGAGCCGTCGTTCTTTTGGTTGGAGACATCATCGAAACTGGAATTAAGGATTCAATAGAGAGACTCAACTCCGTAGAGGGCGCTAAAGTCGCAGATTTAAACTTATCAATAGGCGAATCTGGCGAAGAACCGTCAGCTCGGGTTATCCTTTGGGCGATAGATCAAGAGAGACTTCAATCAGCAATTTCAAAACTGAAGGAAATAGCCAGCGAAAAAAATTTGCTGGTTATAGAACCGATGAGGTGACTTATTTTGAAAGTTGCGTTGATTGGATTTGGTAACCTGGGTAAGGGGTTGACCCGTGTGCTTTTGGAAAAGGGGGATTACCTTAAGGAGAAGTCCGGGGTATTCCTAGAAGTTACGGCGGCGGTGGACTCAGGAGGAGCAATTATAGATGAAGAAGGAATCAATATTAAAGATCTCCTGGAAGCGGGACAGAGAGAAGGGTCAATTGCCGAACACATAGATGGTGGCGAAATAGGGACTACGGCTTTGGATGTCATCGAAAGGGTAAACTCAGATTTGGTAGTTGAGCTCACCCCTACGAGTATAAAGGACGGCGAACCGGGGCTTACCCATATAAAGAAATCGATGGAGTTGGGAAAGCATGTGGTAACTGCCAATAAAGGTCCCCTCGTCGTTGGATTTCAGGAGCTTGAAAAATTGTCGAAGGAGGCCGGAGTTGAGTTCAGGTACTCGGCGACAGTCGGTGGAGCGATGCCTATTTTCGGCCTGGCCAAAGGACAGATGTCCGGAGATAGCATCTCGGAAATACAAGGAGTTCTTAACGGGACGACTAATTACATATTGACTCGAATGGCCGAGGAAGGAGCTCCCTTTGACGTAGTATTAAACGAAGCTCAGGAACTGGGTATTGCGGAAGAGGATCCAACTCTTGATATCGACGGTGTAGATACCGCCGCCAAGATTACGATCCTGACCAATTCCTTGCTGGACAGAAATGTTAAGTTAGATGACGTAAAAATCGAAGGCATAAGCCGAATAGGTCCTAAAGTAACTAAGCTAGCTCAAGAAACTGGAAATGAAGTTAAGCTCGTAGGAATTGCGAACTCTCATACCTTGGAGGTCTCCCCGAAACTAGTTCCATCCAATAATCCATTGGCCGTGAAAGGTTCCCTAAATTCCGTAACCCTGAAAACTGACTTGGCGAAGGAGATAACTATTACGGGTTTCGGTGCAGGGCCTAGAGAGACATCGAGTGCTCTACTCGGGGACATCGTCAACGTATACAAATCAGTCGAGGTTTAATTATGTTCTACGAATGTATTGATTGTGGTTCAAAATTTGACACTTCAAAAAGTTACTATACATGCCCAGAATGCGGTTCTCTTTTGGAAATAGAGCTGGATTTGGAAAAAGTTAAAGAAAAAATGGATAAAAAAGCTCTCGAAAGAGACGATATTACGGCCTGGAAATACCATTCGTTTCTTCCGATCAAAGACGTCTCAAAAGTTATCAGTCTGGACGAAGGCGGAACTCCTCTATATTCCTGCGATAGACTTTCCGAGAAAATCGGGATCGATGAGTTATTCGTAAAATTCGAGGGTGGAAATCCGACGGGATCTTTCAAGGACAGGGGGATGACGGTTGGAATAACGAAGGCTATCGAGTATGGCGCAAACATTGTAGCCTGCGCATCCACCGGAAACACTTCTTCCTCCTTAGCAGCTTATTCCGCTAAAGCCGGATTGGATTGTGTAGTCTTGACTCCAAAGGGTAAGGTTGCTCTGGGTAAGATGGCCCAAGCCGCCATCCACGGAGCCAAAATTATAGCGATCGAAGATAACTTCGATAAAGCTTTGAAACTTGTGAGAAAATTGTGCGACGAAAGGGAGGAGATTTATTTGTTAAACTCAGTTAACCCCTTCCGTCCTCAGGGACAGAAAACTATAGGTTTTGAAATTTCGGATCAGCTTGGATTCAATTCTCCGGATCGAATTCTAGTCCCCATGGGAAACTGTGCTAACATATGGGCGATTTTTAAAGGATTTTACGAGTTCAAAGAGACCGGTATTGTAGAAGAAATTCCTAATATGACAGGTATTCAGGCGAAAGGAGCTAATCCTATCGTCAAAGCCTTCAAGAAAGGGTCGAAAAAGGTCGAACCCGTGAAAAACCCCGAAACCTTGGCAACTGCCATCAGGATAGGCGATCCGGTAAATGGACCCAAAGCGCTGAGAGCTATTCGAAGGTCAAAAGGATCAGCCGAGAGCGTGACCGACGAAGAGATTGTGAACGCTCAAAAAATGTTGGCTGAATACGAAGGAATCGGAGTAGAACCTGCAAGTGCAGCTTCTATAGCCGGTTTGAAAAAGCTCTTGGAAACGGGTGAAATAGATTCTGACGAGCAGATTGTAGCCGTGGTCACGGGACATATATTGAAGGATCCGGAAGAAGCCGTAAACATCTCGGAAAAACCTGTTGAAATCAAAGCTAAATACAAAGAAATTATTAGAGAACTTGGAATTTCGTCACCTCAAAAATAAACCGACGAAAAGTAGTATAAGATGTTAACTTAACTTCTACAGTAGAAATTTGCCGGGAAATCAAAAGAGGATTCTGGATCGGATTTTTACTCATTATCAATTTTATACATCATAATTCTAAAGTTCGAAATCACACATATTTTACGAATTTTAAATTCTGATCTTTCCAGATCCATACAAATTCGGGTTTTCAAAAACCTTCGTTTCCAGTGTTTCGACTGGAATACCAAGAATTTAACTCTCATTTCAGGATTTATGGCAAAAAAGTCCGTCTTCCCAAATCTTCATTTTTGAGTATTTTTTCGCCGTAAAGAGTTATTTTTAGTTTCAGCCACCCCTCAGGAAAACTGTAATCTATCTTGTTCAAAATAAATCTCCATCGACACACATTGAAAGGAATGGAGGCAGGATTAAATTCGGAACCTTGACGGGGTAATGAATGGATATGTGTCAATCGATGATACGATTTATTATGAAAACTGAAATTGTTCCGAAAAACTTGATAAAAGCTGTAAAATTTACACGGCCACCGCTTAAAAAGTTTGAGAGTAACCATTGTATCGCTTACGGAGGCTGGACCATATGGATTCTAACTTAGAGGATAGGCTAGAGGAGCTTCTTCACAGCAACGAAATATTGGAAGAGTTAAGGAAATTATCTTCAGAAGGGAAAAAATCCCTTGTAATAGAGTATGACCGGCTCGTAGAAACCGACATGGAACTAGCCAAAGAATTGCTTAAAAACCCCTCCGAATTTATAGAAAAGGCAGATTCCATACTTGAAGATATTACGGACATTCCAGGCTCACATCTTAGAATAAAAAACCTAGACGAAACTTTAGAGGTACGAAGCGTCCGCGCTTCAAATGTCGGTAAGTTCATCCAATTAGAAGGAATTCTAACCAGAGCGAGCGATGTAAAACCAGAAATTAAAATAGCTAACTTCATCTGTCAACGCTGTGGCGAAGAAAACAAAGTAATGCAACCGGGAAAGAAGTTTAGAAAACCGCAAGTTTGCCAAAACCCGAATTGCTCCAAGAAAGGACCATTTAGGTTGGAGGAAGAAAAATCGGAATTCAGGGACTGGCAGAGTCTCCGCCTTCAGGAACTTCCCGAAAAGCTGAGAGGGGGGCGAGTACCTCGACACTTGAACGCCGTAGCCCGCGATGACTTGGTAGACGAGGCAACTCCAGGAAATCAGGTTATAGTTACAGGCATACTCCGAGCCTTCCAAGAAAGGGAGGGAAACAAGAAAAAAACAACCTTCCAAAAGGTACTCGACATTAACAATATCATTGTAAAAGAAAAAAGCGTGGAAGAAACGGAACTTTCTCAAGAAGATGAAGAATGGATAGAAGATTTAAAAAACAACCACAGGGTAAGAAATGTTATTATAAACTCCGTAGCTCCAAGCATATTCGGATATGAAGCAATAAAGGAAGCTATAGCACTGCAACTATTCGGATCCCCACCAGTCGAGCTTCCCGACGGATCGAGAATTCGTGGAGACAGCCATTTACTCCTAACGGGAGATCCGGGAACCGCTAAAAGTCAACTTCTTAAATGGTCCAAACAGGTCGCTCCTAGAGCAGTGTACGCTTCAGGGAAAAAGTCGACCGGAGCGGGGCTTACCGCGGCGGCGGTCCGGGACGAGTTGACGGGAGGATGGACTCTTGAAGCAGGTGCTTTAGCTATTGGCGACGGAGGAACGGCATGTATTGACGAGTTTGATAAGATGTCGGATGAAGAATCAGGAGCCATTCTGGAATCAATGGAGCAACAAACAATCAGTGTTGCCAAAGCTGGAATAGTGGCGACTTTAAATACAAGGACCGCTATCTTGGCAGCCGCCAATCCTCGGCTCGGAAGATTCGATGAGTTCGATCCCATCCCCCAACAGATCGATCTTCCCGCCCTTATTTTGTCAAGGTTCGATTTGATATTCATACTGAGAGATATACCGAAGGAGGAAAGAGACCGCGATTTGGCTAGACATATGCTCAATCTTCAAAGTGAGCCCGAAAAAGTCGTGAAACCGGAGTTAAGTAAGGAAGAATTGCGAAAGCTAATAATTTACGCCAAAAAATACGTTCATCCTAAATTTAAAAACAAAGAAGTGAAACAAAAGCTCGAAGATTTCTTTGTCGAATGGAGAAGCGTGGTCGGTGGAGAGGTTTCCTCGGAAGGAAAAGGAGTCCCGATCACCGCCAGGCAGCTAGAAGCATTAGTAAGAATTGCAAAAAGTAACGCTAGGTTACGCCTTTCCGAAGAAGTCACCGTGGAAGATGCAAAAAAGGCGATTGAGCTGTTTAGAACTTCCCTAAAGCAAATGGGTATAGAAGACGAAGGTGGGAAGCCAGATATTGACATACTCATGACTGGACACGACAGAACTCAGCATGAAAAGCTTCAGAGGATTTTAAAAATTATTGACTCCCTTGAAGAGGACTACGAAGATGGAGCACCTATCAAGATGGTTAAAGAGGAAGCAAGGGCCGAAGGGATCGAAAACGATTTCGTGGAGGAAATGATTAGACAAGAAAAGAAAAATGGAAGGCTCTACTCCCCCAGTGAAGAACTGATCAAGAAGGCGACTTAGGTGTTTTTATGAAAAAGGTTGAATTTGTTCAAGACTTCCCAAAAATTGAGTTGGTGGGAAGGAAATTGGGGCCATTCAGAGAAGGGGAGGAGGCGGATTTAAGGCCCTGGGAAGCCTACATTTTAGAAGAAGAAGGTTTCTTAGAATTTTCAAGCAATATTTCCACTACATATATCCGAAAAATTTTAATCAGGGAGGAAAAGTCACCTCAATTAGAAAACCTGCCCTCTTCTTTCTATCAATCAGTTTCGCTTAAAGTTGAGAGGCTCCACAAAGAGGGGAATCTCGAGGAGCTTGAGGAATTAATGGACATTGTAAACTCCCTGGTTAATTTCCGAATAAAAAAAATAGCTAGGATAACAATATCATGCGCAAAACCGGAAAATATACTTCCGGAAGAACAAGTTTTCGTAAGCCTTCTATCCCATGCTCTGAGTACTTGGGAAGATAGGCTATATCGTCTTTTTGAAAAAGATTTAAATAAGGAGGCTGGTACCCCTGAAAGAAAAGTCTGGGATAGTATTCAAAGAATTACTGGAAAACCAACGAATATTTAAGGATCGAGAATATCTCCGCCCGTCATATATCCCCAAAAATCTACCTCATAGGGATGAACAAGTCAATCAACTCGCCAGAATATGGGTAGCTCCCCTCAGAGGGGAGACGCCCTCTAACGTATTCATCTATGGAAAGACAGGAACGGGGAAAACTGCAACGGTAAAGTACTTGATGAAAGAACTAGAACACGTCGCTGGCGATCTTTCCAAGAACATAGAAGTAGCGTATCTGAATTGTGAAGTAGTGGATACGAAATATAGAGTTTTGGCCACCCTCTCAAACAAGGTTAGAGATTCTATTGTTCAGGAAATGGATATCGATGAAGATAAACTTCCGGAGAAGGTTCCGATGACCGGATGGCCTACCGATGAGGTCTACGAAACTCTACTCACCTTACTCGACTTTCGCGAACAAGTTATCATAATCACACTTGACGAGATAGATAGACTCGTGTCAAAGGGATCATCCGAAGTTCTCTACCTCCTATCGAGGATAAATTCCGATCTACAATACGCGAAGTCCGGCGTAGTTGGTATTTCAAACAATTTAGATTTCGTATCGGACTTGGACCCTAGAATAGATAGCAGTCTCGGAGAGGAGGAGGTCATATTCCCCCCCTATGATGCCGACCAGCTTGAAGATATCCTGAAAGAGAGATCAAAAAAGGGATTCGCGGATGATGTAATATGCGAAGGCGTCATAAATCTATGCGCGGCCCATGCTGCTAGAAAGCACGGGGACGCGAGAAAAGCCTTGGATCTTCTTAGAAATGCCGGTGAGATAGCCGAAGAAGAAGGAACAGAAAAAGTAAAGACTGAACATGTGACTCGCGCATCTCAAAAGATCGAAAGGGACAGGATGGAAGAAGCGATTCAAACACTTCCAGACCAATCTAAACTGGTATTGCTTAGCGTCCTCCTATTACAAGAACGTAAAAATCGTAAAATAGGGACTGGAGATATTTACGATGTCTATTCCTCTCTATGCCGTCAACACGGATGGGATGTATTAACTAGAAGGAGAATAAGTGGTTTACTTTCTGAACTGGACATGATGGGGGTTTTAAATGCGCAGGTCGTTAGCAAAGGCAGACACGGAAGAACGAAAGAAGTTGAGCTCAACGTCGACCCAATCCAAGTGAGATCTGCAGTCCAAAAGGAGATATATATACAGGATCTGGACTCCCTACCTGGAACTAAACAAAAGAGGTTGAGGTGAACTAATTGGCAAAATCTTCCAAGGTCGTGGAAAGATTTATCGACGGAGGGATGCATATTACGCCGGAAGCTTTGGAGTATATATGTAATTCTTCGAGCTCAGTCCTGAACCAAATACTTTCGGACTTGAAGGAGAGAGAAGAACGCCCAGCTATAGTCACAGAAGGGATCGTTTCCCAGATAATAAAACCCGAAGAATCAATACCATCCACAGTTCCAACCGCTCCAGCCGATAAGGAAAAGGACAAAGGAGAATTGAAGAAAGAAGATCAAAACGATGAATCTCCTGATGAAAAACGTGAGGGAGAAAGTACTCATGAGGAAGGTTGGATTCAAAATGAGATAAAGTTAATCAGAGATATTACAGAGGAAAGTTCCTCCGAAGGTGAGGTTGAAGATTTCGTCCAATTGTTTAGGGACAGATACGAGAAACTGAGCTCAATAATCCGTTCGAGAGAAGGTTTTCAAAATTATACGGAAATGGAAAATATCGTACGGCATGAAGGCGACATGGTAAATCTCGTAGGGATCGTGAACGAGAAAAGAGAAACTCGCAAAAAGGATGCTTGGATAGTGGAGCTCGAGGACAAAACGGGAAAAGCCGTAGTCTACGTTAAAGATTCTAAGAGAAACGACAAAGTCGTGGGGAAAATAAAGAAAATCGTAACGGACGAAGTTATAGGAGTGAAGGCAAAGGTCCCAAATGATCTTCGGAGTGGAAATCGAAACCCGTTAGTCTGGGGAAACGAGGTAGTTTGGCCGGATGTTCCCCTCTCAAAAACCTCACAATCAAAGCTAAACCACGAAGGAAATTCTTCTAGTTATGCAGTCCTCGTTTCCGATCTACACGTAGGGAGCCGAATGTTCATGTCCGAAGTCTTCGAAAGGTTTTTGGAATGGATCAACGGTAACGCCGGGAACGAAAAACAACGTGAATTATCGGAAAAAGTAAAATACCTGCTTATAGCGGGGGACTTGGTCGACGGAATTGGAATTTATCCGGGTCAGCAAAAGGAGTTGGAAATCGATAACATAAGAGAACAATACGAAGAAGTCTCAAAACTTCTTTCTAAAGTTCCGGATCGAATCACCATTATAGCGTCACCCGGAAATCACGACGCAATTAGACTCGCCGAGCCCCAACCGTCACTTAATACCGAAGTCGCCGACCCTCTAAGAGAAATAGACGTTAAAATGGTCGGAAATCCCGCTTTAATAACTATAGAAGGGGTAAAATTCCTCATATATCATGGGATGGGTTTTGACGATTTGATATCCGCAGACCCGGATCTCGATCGAGAAAACGTTGCTTTACCAATGAGGGAGATACTGAAAAGAAGACATCTAGCCCCTATATATGGAGAGCCCATGGGGGGTAGAACACCCATCGCTCCCGAAAACGAGGATTATCTGGCTATCGATGAATTACCAGACGTTCTCCACTGCGGTCACCTCCACAGATATGGCTGTGATGAATATCGGGGCATCTTGATGATAAATTCCGCCACCTTCCAAAAACAAACTGTTTTCATGAAAAGGCAAGGAATTAACCCTACCCCTGGACGTATCCCCATCGTAAATCTGGAGAGTAGAGAAACGAAGGCGATTAATTTTGCATGATGAAATAGAAAAGGAACTGGAAAAGGCAAAAGCCGTAATTCTGGACATGGATGGAGTTGTCTACATAGGAGATTCGGCTATTGAAGGATCCAGGGAAGCTATTAAAAATCTAAGGGGGATGGGTTCGGAAATAATCTTTCTAACTAATAATTCAACCAGAACGAGATCGGATTACAGGAAAAAACTCTCTCGTCTAGAGATAGATTGTAGTAAAGATGAGATAATGACCTCCTCCTATGCCACGACTCTATATCTCTCCGAACGTGGGGAAGGGGAAAAATGTTTCGTGATAGGGGAGGAAGGACTGAAAAAGGAATTAACTGATGCAGGTTTTGAAATAGTTTCCCGGAAAAACGCCGAGGAGGCATCTTTTGTGGTGGCGGGTATGGATCGGGGCCTCTCTTACGAAAAGATATGGGGCGGATTGATCGCAATTCTTTCAGGAGCGGACTTTATAGCAACAAATCCCGATACGACCTACTGTACCGAGAAAGGACTTGCGCCGGGAGCAGCCGCATCAATAGGAGCACTCTCGGCAACTGCGGAGGAGAAACCTACCGAAACGATCGGAAAACCCTCGACGTACATGCTGAAAGTTTCACTCGACATGATAGATGTCTCTCCGGAAGAGGCGGTCATCATAGGGGATAGGATCAATACGGACATCAAAGCCGGAAAAAGGCTGGGCCTCACCACGATTCTGGTCCTATCAGGGGTTGATACTGAAGAGGAGTTGGAAGACGTAAAGGGATCCGAAAAAGAACCGGACTTTGTGATGCAAAGCTTGAAGGATTTGGCAACATAGGTGATATTTTTGGAGGATTATTTTGAAAGTTTGAAGAAGGAACTCGACGAAGCTTACGAGATAGCCGAAAAGGCTCGATCGAAAGGTTTTGACCCCGAAAATAAACCCGAAATTCCACTGGCAGAAGATCTCGCGGCTAGAGTGGAAAAGTTGGCAGGGCCGGAAGGAGTAGCGGAGACCATAAGAGAGCTTGAGGAGGATCACTCTCGAGAAAACTTAGCATTTAAAATTGCCGAAATGATCGTCAACGATGAATTCGGGCACCTCCCGGACGATAAAGCTGCCGAACAGTCCATTCGTACATGTCTCGCCATCATAACTGAAGGTATAGCGGCGGCGGCACCTATAGAAGGGATAACGCATGTAGACATAAAGAAAAATTTCGATGGATCCTCCTATCTGGCAATATACTTCGCAGGCCCTATAAGATCGGCCGGGGGGACCGCGGCCGCACTCGCCGTACTGACCGGTGACTTCGTGCGGAGAAAGCTAGATTTGAACTCTTACAACCCGTCCGACATGGAGGTAGAGAGAATGGTAGAAGAGGTAAATATTTACGAAGAAACCGCCGGACTCCAATATACCCCATCAAAAGACGAGGTAAAAAAAGCCTACCGAAATATTCCGATAGAAGTAACAGGGGAACCGACAGAGACCGAAACCGTTACGGGGCATCGCGATTTAGAAAGGGTGGAGACGGACCGGGTCCGAGGTGGAGCAGTGCTGGCTATAGTAGAAGGGGTACTCCAAAAAGCTCCCAAGATCAGAAAACATTTAGACAATCTCGGGCTTCAGGGCTGGGAGTGGCTAGGGGTATCGGAAAAGTCCGAATCGGAGGAGCAAGAAGAACGAAATTACCCGAAGGGAGACAAGTATCTAGCCGACATAATCGCCGGCAGACCCGTATTCAGCTATCCTTCCAAAGAGGGTGGTTTCAGACTCCGCTACGGCAGAGCCAGAAATACCGGCTTCGCCGCCGCCGGAATACATCCAGCTACGATGAGAATCCTAAACGATCACGTATCCGCCGGGACACAGCTCAAGACTGAGCGCCCGGGAAAGGCGACCGCTATAGGCCCGGTAGATACGATTGAGGGGCCGACAGTTAAGTTGGAGGATGGATCGGTATTACAGATAGATTCGGCCTCTCATGCCGAGGGGATAAGGGAGGAGGTCGAAGAAATACTAGCCCTGGGAGACATTCTATTCGGATACGGAGAGTTCGTAGAAAACAATCATCCACTCATGCCGTCGGGATATTGCGAAGAATGGTGGGTGCAGGAGGTTAGAGAATCGCTTGAAAAATCCGACATGCCTGAAAAAAATTACATAGGGTACACGGAGCCTCCGTTCGACAATCCATCTCCCAGGCTTGCTGTGGATATTTCTCAGAAATTTGAAGTCCCTCTCCATCCCAGATACACCTATAACTTTCACGATCTCGAGTTAGAGGAAATAAAGGAGTTAGGTATATGGCTATCTTCCGGAACCCCGAATTTCTTCGACGGGAAATTGGAGAAGCTCGTGATCGACTTGGATGAGGATATGAAAAGATTGTTGGAAACTCTCTTAGTCCCACACAAAGTCGAAAACGATAAAATAATTTTAGAGGAAGAAGTGTTTCCGTTAGCAACGTGTCTAGGCCTACAGAACGACGGTACGCTAGACCCCGAGGATCTTTGCGAAACTATTGAGGATAATCCGGACAAAGACTCGATAAAAATCCTAGAAATTTTGACAAATTTTCCTCTGAGAGAAAAATCCCCGACTCGTATAGGCGCAAGAGTGGGAAGACCTGAAAAGACAAAGCCAAGGAAAATGAGTCCACCTCCACACGTCCTCTTCCCAATCGGAATGGCAGGGGGGAAGACGAGAAATATAAAGAAAGCTATGGAGCTGGAAAAGATAAAAATCGAAGTCGCACACTGCGAATGCCCCGACTGTGGAGACATAACTATACTCAAAAAATGTCCAGACTGCGGCGCTAGAACCGAACTGGTAAGATATTGTTCCAATTGCGATCGGACGACGGATAAAGAAGAGTGTCTGGCGTGCGGAAACGACACGACTTTTTACAGAGAGAGGGAAGTGGAATTGAAGTCAATTCTAAACGATTCCCTCACAAGGATCAACGACTCCCTTCCGGATACGGTAAAGGGTGTTCAGGGCATGATGAGCACCTACAAGCTTCCGGAACCTCTAGAAAAAGGAGTTTTAAGATCAAAACATGATCTCTACGTGTTCAAAGACGGAACTATAAGGTTCGATGCTACAGATTTACCTTTAACACATTTCAAACCCAAAGAAGTTGAAACAGACCTAGAAACCCTCAAAGAGTTAGGATATAAATCGGATCACAAGGGGGACCCTTTGAAGAGCGAAGATCAAACTCTTGAACTTAAGGTTCAAGACATCCTGCTGCCCCCAAGAGCTGCAGATTACCTTCTCAGAACGGCTCAATTCGTCGATGAACTTTTAGAAAAATTTTACGGTATACCTCCATATTACGAGGCTTCGGAAAAAGAAGATCTGATCGGAAAGCTTGTAATAGGGTTGGCACCGCACACATCGGCCGGGATCACCGGCAGAATTATCGGATTCTCTGAAGCCAACGTTGGGTACGCTCATCCCTACTTCCACGCGGCTAAACGGAGGAATTGCTTCCATTCAGATACGGAGATTTGGATCAAAAACGGAGACGGTGGATGGGAATTGAGAAAGATAGAAAATTTCGTAGAGGAAAACCTAAACTCGCCCAGAAGAGATGACTTCGGCGCTCTTGTGCAGGATCTAGACAAGGAAATATTCGTACCCTCCGTGGACAAAGAGGGGGAAATTTTGATGAAACGAGTAGAGGCAGTATCAAAACATCCAGCCCCTCGACACTTGATAGAAATAGAGACCGAAACCGGTAAGCAAATTAAAGTAACTCCCGATCACAGAATGGTCAGATGGAACTCAGGAGTAGAAAAGACCTACGCTCAAAACATTTCGGAAGAGGACAATATTCCTATCTCCACAATTTCGGATGCTACTAAGGGGACCATTGAATCGGTTCGAAAACGGAACACTACATCATACAGCGAAGCCGATCCTTTCAAACCTAAACCAAAGCTCTCTCACGACGGAGGCAACTTGGAGCTGGATGAAGTGAAAAACGTCAGAATCGTCGAAACCGATCTCAAAAAGACATATTCCCTCACTGTAGAAGATACGCATACTCTCATAGCAAACGGGATATTCACGGGACAGTGCGACGGCGACGAAGATGCAGTTATGCTTCTTATGGACGGCCTTTTGAACTTCAGCGAATATTACTTGCCGGAAACTCGAGGTGGATCCATGGACGCCCCCCTCGTCTTGACGCCTCACATTAATCCTTCCGAGATCGACGACGAGGTGCACAACGTGGATGTAGACGAGAACTATACCGTCGAATTTTACGAATCAACCCTGAATTACGAGGACCCGGACAGTTTAGATAAAAAAGTCGAGATAGTCGAGGATCGACTGGGAACGGAAAAAGAATACTCAGAACTTAATTTTTCCGCCCCTCATAACCCGACATCAATATCGGCAGGGCCAAAAGCATGTAGATATAAATCGCTTGGTCCGATGGAGGAAAAAACGGACTCCCAACTTGAACTTGCTAGAAAAATACGGGCAGTCGATGAAAGAGATGTGGCCGAGCGGTTAATAGAGAATCACTTTATCCCTGACCTCAAAGGTAACTTGAGGGCTTTCTTCCGGCAGAAATTTAGATGTCCTAACTGTGAAGAGAAATTCCGTCGTATTCCCCTCACAGGTAGATGCACGAACTGTGGAGGGGACCTTATCTTGACCGTGACTCGAGGCGGTGTGGAGAAGTACATGAAAGTTGCCACGAGAGTTTCCGAAGATTTTGACGTAATGGAATACACCAAGCAGAGGCTAGGACTCATCGAGGAAGAGATAGACTCTATTTTTGAGAGCGACTATAAAGAACAACTCAGCTTGGCGGATTTTGCCTGATGAGACCATCAAAAGAAACGAGTATAACGAACAAAATTTTAACGACTTTCTCTAGTGCTAGAATATTTTTTATCGAATGATTAAAAACAAAAAAATGTAGTTCGAAGATCGGAAAGGATTTATAAATTCTGAGAACTTGATCCAGTGAGAGGATAGAAATGGGGGGAAAAGGCCCTAGACTTGAAGTGGTCGACTCCGAAAGATGTGTGGGTTGTCAGTCATGCATGTTCGCTTGCGCCCGCCTTTGGGGAAGAAACGGATTATCGGAGACCAGAATTGGAGTCACTTCTATCGGAGGGATGGAGAGAGGATTCAAGGTAATCGTGTGTAGGTCATGCGAAGATCCTCCGTGTGCTAGAGCTTGCCCGACAGAAGCACTTTTACCCAGAAAGAAAAGAGGCGTAAAATTCAATTCATCCGAATGCATCGGCTGTAGACAATGTCAGGACGCCTGCATAATTGGCGCGGTGTTCTGGAACGGAGAAAAAGAAAAGCCCATGATCTGTAAATATTGTGGTTATTGTGCCGATTTTTGTCCTCACGGAGTGATAAAGTTCGAGAAACCTGAAAAGGAGGGTTAGAGAAATGATAGAGGATCTATCGAATATACTTCACATCGACCTATCAGAAAAACAGTTTTATCAAGAAAGGAGAGAGAATTTATTCAAATCCCGATTAGGCGGAACTGGCGTCGCAACGAAACTCTTGTCCGAAGAATGTCCAAAAGGTATCGACCCCACATCACCGGAGAACCCGATAATATTTTCGGTGGGGCCACTCACGGGGTCCTTTCCCTTATCTTCAAAGACGGTCGCGATGTTCAAATCACCTCATACCGGAAACTTAGGGGAAAGTCATTGCGGAGGGCGAAGCGCAACCTCCATTAGATTATCCGGACATGGAGCTGTAGTAATAAAGGGTTCGAGTGAAATTCCGATCTACCTAGCGATTCACGACGATAAGGTCCATTTCAGAGATGCATCCTCCCTATGGGGTATGGACAGTAGTTACACCGTAGGACGCATCATCCGAGAAAACGAGCCAAGATCCGGTTTGAGATCGATCATGCGGATAGGTAAAGCAGGAGAAAAGGGAGTCACTTACGCTGGAGTCGTCACAGAAACCTACCGACACTTCGGAAGGCTCGGATTAGGAGCCGTTTTTGGCAGCAAAAATTTGAAGGGATTAGTGATTTCGGGAAAGAGTTCATTACCGGTAGCTAACGAAAAGAAATACCGAGATATCTACGAAGAAATCTACGACAAGGCAGTTTCCTCCCCCGCGATGAAAAAATACCACGATCTTGGAACTTCCAAGAACGTTCTACCCCTAAACGAAATGGGGGCTCTCCCGACAAAAAATTTGAATGAAGCGAAATTTACAGAGGCTGAAGAAATATCTGGTGAATATTTTGCTGATGAATTTCTGGGGAGGAGACTAGCCTGTTCCCATTGCCCGGTAGGCTGTATACACATAGCGGCTTTCAGAGAACCCTATGAGGACGAACAATACTTCTACAAGACCTCCATGGTTTCATACGACTACGAACCTATTTACGCTCTTTGTCCCATGTTAGGAGGTACAAATAAGAAAGGCTTCTTTCGTCTTCTCGATAAAATAGAAGCTTTGGGGATGGACGCGATCAGCACCGGAGTATCGCTGGCATGGGCAACGGAAGCTCAAAAGAAGGGGTTAATAACACAAGACGAGACATGTGGCTTGGAATTGGATTGGGGAAAGTATACTTCTTACAGAAAAGCGGTCGAGCTAATAGTAGAACAACCCAACAATTTTTATAAATATCTGGCCGGGGGTGTAGAGCGAGCAGCAACGAAGTACGGAGGAAAGGAATTCGCTCTTTCATTGGGTGGTAACGAAATGGCTGGTTACCACACAGGCCATGCATACTACATCGGGCATTTGATAGGGGCTAGACACGGACACTTGGATAACGCTGGTTACAGTTTGGATCAGGACACTCTCGGTGAGGGCTTGGGACCCGAAGAGACGGTAGACAGACTGGTAGAGGAAGAACAATGGAGACAGGTCCTCTCCAGTCTAGTGGTATGCTTTTTCGCTCGAGGGATCTACGATCAGGAAGTTGTAACTAAAGCTCTGAACTCCGTGGGATTCGAACTGGACGAGAACGATCTCGATAGGGTGGGGCGTAAAATTTACAAGGAAAAGTTCAACTACAAGCTGCGAGAAGGATTTTCCCTAGAAGAGAAAAGCGTACCCAACAGGATATTCAACACCCCCTCCCCGAAGGGTGAAATCGGAGAGGATTACATCGACGAGGCGTTGGAGTATTTCGAGAAGAAAATTTTAGGTAAATAGAAAATCAATTTCGGCATGAGCATAAAATTAAAATCATCGTAAAGACACATTTCGAAGAGCGGCTATTTGATTCTTTAACCTCCAAACTCATTAACCCAATAACATCATTTAATGCTTTAATTAACTTCATTATTCCAAAAACAAACAGTTTTAATTATATCTTCTATTTCAGACGTATTAATAACTATATCATCATATTCACTCATATTTTCATCTCTAATCGATTTTTTTAATCTATCCAAAACTTTCAACGTCTCAGAAGGTTTAAAATCGTTTTCAAGATCCCCATTTGCCAATATATTTATCAAATATATTTCAGAACCCCAAAAAGACTTGGTCAAGTTATTCAAAGTTTCCAAAAGTTTCTCATTTCCCTCCCCATGCAAAACCGTATTCATTACGTCCAGACATTTCAAAAGGCGGAAACTTTCCCTCCCCAAACCGATTAGCATCGTTCCAATCTTCAGACCTTTCTGCCCCTCTGTCTCCAAGCTGAAGTTCATACCCTGCTCTATTGCGTCCCGAACACTTCTCTCCATCCGTAGTGAAAATTTTGCCTCTTCCCATTCTCCCTCCTCGGCCAATTCTAGAGCACTATGCAGAACATGTGTAAGCGAGTCGAATCCATCCTTCAAAATAGGACCGTTAAAGTAATCCTGGAACCTTGCTACTTCGTACGAAGTTTCGGATATGCAGGAGCTGCATTTCCCCAGTGCGCAATCGACGGCTGGTCTACCACAGTTTCTACACATTAATCCGCTGAAAATTAGGCGAATCATCGAATTCAAACTCCGGATCGCATCCTCGCGATCATGGGCTTGATGAATCTTAAACTTGCCATTTTCGTAAACGTGTATCTTGCGCCCCTTCCACAAGACCCTTCCAAACCCTATCCCATGCTCACATTTGGATTTCGCAAAGTGTCGCTTGTATGATTCTAAAAGAAAGCAGAAAACTTCGGAGTCTAAAAAGAGCTTATCTTTTCCTCCGGAAAAGTCTATCTCCGCCATTATATTTCCCCTCTCGGAGGTGCAAGGACTCACCTCGATGACCTCATCCTCAGACATATCATCCAATTCCCCGATTTTCAATCCTTCGGAAAGTATACAGGAATCACTGAAACGGGGAAGATTTAATTCACTCACATCTATCATTTGAAAATCCCCAAAAATTAACTAGACCTTTTCTCTTGCTCAAAAAACGCCTCCAACGCCTTGTCCAACGCTTTTTCGAGAGCTTTAGTCGCCAAAACTGCGCAGTGTTTTTTCACCGGGGGCAATCCCCCGACTTCTTCTTCGACGTCTTGCATCGTTATCTTTCTCGCTTCCTCTACGGATTTACCCTTAATCATCTCCGTTAAAACTGAACCCGTCGCTATATTCGCAGCACATCCAAAGGAGAGAAATTTAACATCTTCAATTTTACCGTTGCTAAACTTCAGTGAAAGCTGTATCGTGTCCCCACATGTAGGATCACCCTCTCTCACAGTTACATCCGCGTCCTCTATCTCCCCTACGTTTTTAGGATTTTTAAACAGCTCGATGACCTTATCGCTGTAATCTAAAAAGCCCCTTTCGGTATACTTCTTATCTCCCTCTTCGGACAATTTTACGTCACCCCCCTCTTCATCATCGGACTCATATCTCTAAGCCTCTCCACAACCTCCGGCAGGACATCCAAAGTATAGTTCACTTCCTCCTCCGTATTCATCCTACTCAAAGTAAACCTAATTGCTCCATGAGCCGTCACGGGGTCCACGCCGATCGCCCTCAGCACGTGGCTAGGCTCAAGTTTCCGCGTAGCGCAGGCAGATCCCGTAGCCACGGAAATACCGCGCATATCCAGATGCATTAGTATCGATTCCCCTTCGATGCCCTCAAAAGAATAACTGACGTTGTCCGGACTCCTATATTCCCCTCTCGGGCCGTGAATCACCACGTCCGAAATATTGGACTCGATACCCTCAATTAACAAATCCCTCAAATTACGCATATGCTCGACGTTTGATTCGAAACTTTCGCAGGAAAGCTCCGCGGCCTTCCTAAACCCGACTATGCCGGGAACGTTCTCGGTACCTGGCCTGATCTCGGAGAGGGATAAATAACCGTAATTAATGGGGTCCAACTCGACACTTTCGTCCTTAACCAGCGCCCCCACCCCTTTTGGCCCATGAATTTTATGAGCACTTAGGGTGACGAGATCAGCATTTATCTCTTCCATGTCCAGTGGGACTTTACCGTAAGAAGGTACTCCATTGGTATGGAAAATAGTGTCGGGACTCTCTTTCTCGATAATCTCTCCGATTTCCACCAATGGTTGTATAGTACCTATTTCCCCACAGACTTGACCCACGCTTACCAGCAACGTTTCGTCGGATAGGAGTTTCTTAAGAAGATCGAGGTCGACAAACCCCTCATCGTCAACATTCAAATAATCCACTTCAAATCCTTTATTTTCCAGCTGCTCGAAAATTCTCAATACTGTCGGGGTTTCGACTTCCGAAGTTATTATGTGATCCCCATTCTCTCGATTAGCCTTTACGGATCCCCTAATGGCAATATCGTTTGCCTCCGTCCCTCCGGATGTAAACGTGAGCTCTCCACGCTCAGAACCGACGGACCTCTTTATGTATTCACTGGCCTCCTCCACGGTCCTGTTCGCCTCCTTACCCTGTGAATATATGAACAGAGGATGTCCAAACCTCTCCGTAAAATAGGGCTCCATAGCTTCCACTACCCTCTCGTCAACCGGAGTCGTGTTTCCATTATCTAAGTAAGCCTGAATCTTACCACCCTCTCTTCAGCTTTCATCTTCAGAAACGTCTAGACAAGTATCACATTCTTTTCCAAGCTTAGAGTTCTCCGTGTGAATCGTACAGAGCATTCCAGACCCCCTCATCAATTCGCAAATTTTGCAATATTCTTTGGTTATTTGTGGTCTTTTAATATCCTCAGTCGCGATCCTATCCGCAAGGTCCCGAATTTCGTCGTATGATTTAAAATTCCGCAACTCTCCTTCGACCTTCTCATCCCCACGGGCCGAACTCAAATACTGGCTGACCGCCGCCTGAGTAACTCCGAGCTTCTCGGCGATCTCTTTCTGAGAAAGATCGTGTCGATCCCTCAAATCCTTAACTAAAACCGCCCTGATTGCAGGCAAAACCTTTGTCACTACTATTTCACATGGAGGTCGCATATCTCTCATAACGGCGTTAACCATATTCAGATATAAATTTTCGCTTTTAAGAACCGCTAACCTCAAAATTCGGAAGTTTCCCCGTCGAAACCTACAGTTCATCACCTGCAAATATTAAAAATTTCCCTTCATCTGCAAAACAGATCAGAGTTACGTTTGTCCTCTCCGCAGCCTCTATCCCAGAACTCAATGGGGCCGCCTTCGACACTATCATCGGTATTCCAGTTCTTGCAGCCTTCATCACCATACCAGCGGACTGCCTTCCGGAAGATAGCAAGAGCATCTTAGAAAAATCGACATCTCGGAGAACGGCCTTACCTATCACTTTATCGAAGGTGTTATGTCTCCCCACATCCACGGCCTCCACGACAGCTCGACCCCGCTCGTCTATCAAGCTCGCGGAGTGAGAACCGCTAGTCCTATCGTACAACGAATTATCCAAATGTTCGAGCGCACTAAAGATAAGGTTCGAATCAACTTCCAAAGAGGACTCGACCCGAACATCCTCCTGCGTATCTTCCCAACGTACCCCCACACATCCCGACGAGCGTAATTCCATCCATTTCTCTATATTCTCCCCGCCTTTGATGAAGGCGTGTATTTCATCACCCCGTACTTTAACCGAAACGATCTGATCGCTCGACTTTACTATCCCTTCCGAAACTAAGTAACCGTAGGCCAGCTCCTTGAGATCCGAAGGGGAACTCATTATGGAGGCCGTTCTCATTCCGTTAACCACTAAATCGTAGGACTCTTCCACGGCCACGGGTTCATTACCCGTTTCAAATCCCTTCCGAGTAACCTTCACAAACTCGTATTCTTTGACATTAACGTCGCGGTCAAAACCGTCCTCATCAAAATTCGAATCCATCTCAAGAGATAATCCTTAACACCGTTTTATAGATTTTCGGTCGACCGTAACCGCTCGTAAAATCACCACAAAGTCGCGTAACCAGAAGATCCCATCCAAATTCAGGAATAATTAAAATTTTCAAGGATTAATCACCCAATATAATCTCATAAAACGTACTATGGCCTATATTTACGGGATAATTTATCGAAATCGTGGAAAAAATACAGAAAATCATTAAAATATAGACATAAAAGACTCAGATAATAACAAAAGAGACAAATATTCTTGATTTTACTACTTTTAATAGAAAGGAAACTATACCCGATCCGCTCTCGGTTTAATCAACTAATTTCTATTCAGCCCAAATCAGAAATATAAGAGCTATCCTCCGGATACTGGAGGAAATATTGCCACCTCATCGCCCTCATTTAACTCCGTATCCAGTCCGTCTAGCGTTTCGACCCTTCTCCCATCTACCAAAATATTTACGAAATGAACCAAGGATCCCGATTCGGAAAAGAGTTCGTCCCTCAAATTTTTATTATTCTTAGTTATCTTCTCCAAAAGCTCTCTGACATTACTGGCCTTTATGCAGACCTCCTTCTCTCCTGCCATCTCTCTGAAGTTCGCGAAAAATTTCACTTCGACGGTCATAAATTACCCCTTTCATAGTTCTTGGATAAATCGATTTATTAATTATTGTCGTTTTCGTGAAAGCCGGGGACCGGATTCGAACCGGCGTAAGCGGATCTGCAGTCCGCCGCCTCATAGCCACTCGGCCACCCCGGCTCATCAGATACATAAGAATAGTTACGTTTTTAACCTTAACGCCGTTAATTAGGATGGTTAAATTCGGAATAACTTGCGGGAGGTGAAACTTATGAATGAGGAAGATAACGAAAAATACAAGATCGAAACGAGAACTCTCCACTCCGGGCAGAAGCCGGACCCCGTCACAGGATCGAGAGCCCCGACAATCCATCCCACAGTTGCATACAATTTTGAAGATACTCAACAGGCTGCAGATCTCTTCTCATTAAAGCCACCTTCCTTCCCAGGTCAGATATACAGTCGTTTCACGAATCCGACTTACGAGATCTTAGAAGACAGAATCACAGAGCTGGAGGGAGGTGTAGCATCCGCCGCATTGGCCTCCGGTCAAGCAGCGACCACTCTGGCCCTAACTACACTAGCCAACGCCGGCGAGAAAATCGTAGCTTCCAAAACACTTTACGGAGGGTCCGTAACGCTACTAGACTTGACTTTTAAAAATAAGTTTGGAATAGAGGTTGAATTTGTCGATCCAGAACCGGAGGAGTTCGAAAGGGCCATCGACGAGAATACCAAAGCCTTGTTCGGAGAGACTATCGGAAACCCTCAACTAAACGTTTTAGATCTAGAAGGGGTCGCAAAAATAGCACATGAGTCGAACATTCCCCTTATTGTCGACAATACGTTCGCGACACCTTACATTTGCAATCCCTTCAAGTGGGGGGTCGACATCGTCACACATTCCGCAACAAAGTGGATCGGTGGACACGGTACGGTTCTAGGCGGATTGGTAGTGGACTCTGGAAATTTCGATTGGACCGACGGAAATTTCCCCGAAATTACCGAAGAGGATCCGGGATATCGGGGAGGTATAAACTACTGGAACGAGTTCAAGGAACTCTCCTATATAGTCAAGTTAAAGTCCCGACTCACAAGAGACCTCGGACCATGCATGAGTCCCTTCAACGCGTTTCTTTTGCTTCAAGGATTAGAGACCCTCCATCTCAGAATGGAAAGGCATTCAGAAAACGCTCAAAAGGTTGCCGAATTTTTGAAGGACCATCCCAAGGTAAGCTGGGTGGTCTATCCAGGACTTAGCGAACACCCGACTCACGAAAACGCAGAAAAATACTTACAAAACGGTACCGGTGGAATAGTCGGGTTCGGAATAAAAGGTGGAGCAGAAGCTGGAGAAAAATTTATAGAGAAATTGAAACTATTTTCCCACCTAGCAAACGTAGGAGACGCGAAGTCGTTGGCCATTCATCCCTGGTCGACTACCCACTCCCAACTCTCTCCAGAACAGAGAAGAGAATCGGGGGTTAGCGAAGATTTTGTAAGGCTGTCCGTAGGGATCGAAAATTCGGAGGACATAATCGAGGACATAGAGCGTGGATTAAAGGAGGTCTAGACATGGATATTGGCGACATAGGACTCGTGGAAACTAAAAAGTTCGAGTATCCGGACGAGATGAAGCTGGACTCGGAGAAAAGTTTCGGGCCAATCGAAGTAGCCTATGAAACCTATGGGAAACTAAACGAGAACAAAACTAACGCAGTGTTAGTCTGCCATGCTCTCTCCGGGGACGCCCATGCAGCCGGATGGCACGAAGGGGAAGAAAAACCGGGATGGTGGAACAACATGATCGGTCCGGGCAAGGGTCTCGATACGGACAAATATTTCGTAATTTGTTCAAACGTCTTGGGAGGTTGCAAAGGCACTACCGGACCCTCCTCGATAAATCCCGAGACGGGATCACCCTACGGTCTAGATTTCCCTATCATAACCGTTTCCGACATGGTAAGGGTACAAAAGAAGTTAATTGAGCACTTGGGTATCGAACAACTTTTCGCCGTGATAGGCGGTTCAATGGGGGGGATGCAAGCTTTGAGCTGGTCTGTGACCTATCCAGATTCGATAAAGTTTTGCATTCCGATCGCCGCCACGAGTAAATCCTCTCCACAACAAATCGCTTTCAACGAGGTTAGAAGGCGTGCCGTAATGTCGGACCCGAAGTGGAGAGGGGGGGATTACTACGGTGACGAACCCCCCCGCGACGGCCTCTCATTGGCGAGAATGATCGGCCATATAACATATCTAAGCGACGAATCTATGCACCAAAAGTTTGGAAGAAATCTTCAGAATAAAAAAAATTACAGCTTTGACTTCTCTACGGATTTCGAGGTAGAGAGCTACCTACATCATCAGGGGGATAAGTTCGTCGATAGATTCGATGCGAACTCTTATCTCTACCTAACTAGAGCTATTGATTATTTCGATCTGACAAACGGAGGGGAAAGGACGCTGGCGGAGGCTTTTAGAGAAACAGCGGCCAATTTTTTGATTATAGCAATTTCATCAGATTGGCTTTATCCACCGTATCAATCTAAAGACATCGTGAGAGCTCTGAGAGCAAACGAATTAGAAGTGACTTATTCCGAAATAAAATCAAGTTACGGTCACGACGCCTTTCTTGTAGAATCAGGACAGGTAAAACACATCATCACCGATTTTCTCTCACAAATTTCCGTAAAGGACGTGACCATAACCGACGTTCCGATAATAAAAGAGAATACAGAAATTGAAAAAGCATCCGAAATTATGATAGATAGCGAATATACCCACCTGCCCGTAGCAACAGAAGAAGGGAAACTGGTCGGAATTATAACTGCTTGGGACCTTGCAAAGTCCATTGCGGAGGGCCTCAAATCCATGGAAGAGGTTATGACCAAAGAGGTAATCACCGCATCCCCTTCGGAATCGATAGGGAGCATCACTAAAAAGATGAGGGAACACAATATCTCGGCGTTGCCCGTAGTCGATGAAAATGACGAAATAAGGGGCATCGTCACGAGCGATACGATTAGCCAAATTGCCGGTAGCAGAAAGACGATTCATGACTTTTCAAATTACGAATTTTGACGCGAAAATGCTTCGATATACGCCCACTCATAACTATCGAAGGGGGCTCTTTGATGAAAGATAAACGGAAAAAGGGAAGGCTTTGAAAAATAAAAAGAAAAGGCTTAGAGAAAAAAGATAAATTCAACAAAGATATAAATGCGTCCTGAAAGGGTGAAATTCTGAAAGATTTGAACGATCGAGATAAAACCAGATACGATAGACAGATGCGGATAGACGGCTTCGGCGAAGAAGGGCAGAAAAAGTTAAAGTCTTCAAAGGCCCTTATAGCCGGCGCTGGCGGTCTCGGATCTCCCGTATCGATCTATTTAGCAGTCGCAGGAATGGGGAGTTTAAGGATAGTTGACAACGACGAAGTGGAGTTAAGCAACCTGAACAGGCAAATCCTCTATCGAGAAAAAGACATAAATCAAAGAAAGGCCAAAACAGCGGAGAAAAATTTGAAAAAATACAACCGGGACATAGAAATAGAATCTATCGATGAGGAAATCACTAATGAATCGATAAGGGAAATAGTCAAAGGCTGCGACGTAATTGTGGATTGCATGGACAATTATCCGACGAGATACCTTCTCAACGAAGTGTCGATAGAGAAGGAAATCCCCCTTTTCCACGCGGCCGTTCACGGAATGGAAGGACAAGCTACCACTATTATCCCCGGAGAAACTCCTTGCTTGAAATGTATAGTCCCCAACCCCCCACCCAAAGAAACATTTCCGGTTCTTGGAGCAACTCCTGGCCTGTTGGCCTGCATACAAGTCCACGAAGTTATAAAATACCTAGTCGGGATGGGCGTATCCTTAAAGAATAAACTGCTGATCACAGAAAAGGGAGCAGAATTCGAAACTCTCGAAATTAGCAAGAGCCCGGAATGTGAAATATGCGGGTCGAAATAAAAACTTACATGAGTAAATTCTAAAATTATATACGGGAGCGAAAATGGGAGTAAGAGTGAAACTATTTGCGGGCTTTAGAGAGCTTTTAGGATATAAAGAAACCGAATTTTCAGTCAAGTCAGTTCGGGAGCTTCTTGAAAAACTATCGAGTGAGAATGAAAAAATGGAAAAAAAGCTATTTAAAGATTCAGAGAAACTTGAAATAAATAATTCTGTAAATATAATTGTCAACGGACGGAGAATAGAACTGCTAGACGGAATTGAGACCGAATTGGAAGACGGAGATACCGTTGCAATCTTTCCCCCGATAGCTGGGGGTTAGTTAAAAGGAGAAACGTCAAAATTTCAGAACCATCCGAGGAATCTATCTCCCTACCTTCCAAACTTTCGGACTCTGGGGAAACCGTTTGATAGAAACTATCATTTGCCAGGGCAATTTTTTTTTGAGATATCCTCTCTTCAACACCTATAAATCAGCGGAGCCCAAGTCGAGGTAATCGAAACTAAACCCCTAAGTTAAAGATACCACCTTTCAGCACATCGCACGCCAAGGTTAATATCACAACTCAGTTAATCACAAAAAAACGAGGAGCTTGCTATGATAGAATGGGTGGGATTCCTAATCACGATAGTGCTGTTACTTACCTTATCCAGGGTGAATCTTGGCCTATCTTTAGCTGTAGGGGGATTAACGCTCGGACTATTTACATTAACCACCTCGGAAATCTTAACAATAATATTCAATGTGCTAACGAACCCCTCAGTGATTCTACTCACCGCGGCCGTAACTCTGATCCCCGTGATAGCCGGCGTGATGCAGATAAGTGGTCAGTTTGACCGAATTGTCGAGAATCTGAGAGTTGGTAAGAGGGGATTTTTAGGATTATCCCCTTCACTGCTAGGACTCTTACCCATTCCCGGCGGAGCTTTATTTTCGGCCCCTCTGATAAAGAAAGCCGGAGAAAATCTATCAAAAGAAGTCAAAGTTGGAGTTAATATGTGGTTCAGACATGTTCTTTACTTCGTATACCCTCTCACACCAGCATTGATTATAAGCGCCAGCGTAGCCAGACTCTCCATGTACACCGCCATTTTATACCTGATCCCCTTCTCTCTGATCTCAATAGCGATCGGATACTTTTTCTTCCTGAGAAAGGCGGAGGGCGAGATGAATTACGAGACGGGCTTCAAATTGAAAGGCCTATTTATTCCTCTATCAGTGTTGCTTTCCGCTCCCATTATCGACTTTACACTCCAAAACGTCTTTAATCCCCCTATTAATGAAATATCTATACTTCTAGGCGTAAGCACTAGCCTCGTTCTGGCGATTTACTTCGCCGGTTCTAAGATAAGTATTTTAAAAAAATCGGTCGAAAAGATGAATCCATGGAACTTTACGGTCATAATGATCGGGATATTCATCTTTATCAATATTTTCGAATCTTCAGGTATTGGTTCTATGATCGCCTTGCTATCCCCTCCGATAATAGTCCTATCCATAGGCTTGGGGTTCTGCCTTGGACTTATCACTGGGAGAATCCACCTATCCGCATCAATACTCATTCCTATCTTTCTAGCGACCTTCGGCTTTAACTCTCTCCCGCCGCTGATATTTGCTATCACTTACTTTTCCATCTTTCTAGGATACGTTATCTCACCCGTACATCCCTGCGTGGGACTTACGCTGGAATATTTTGATGCAAAGCTTACCGGCTATTTGAAAACAATGCTTTTACCCATAGGTGTCGGGATAACAATTGCATTTATCGTATTCGTAATCGCAGCTTGACTGGAAAAGCCAAAGAAGATCTGTAACTCAGAAATTTGGTTTTCAAAACATTACAACGGGAGATAATTTCAATATCAAAAACTAGAAAGGGAAAGTTTTAGGTTTGATCGTTAACCTCTATTTAACTCGTAGCCATGTATCTACGAAAGGATTAGAAGTATCCCAACTTACATGAAGCAGGTCGAAGATAGTTTTATCGAGGGATCCAATGAAAATAGGATTAATGGCCGATACCCATGACAACCTTGAAGCGACCGAAAGAGCCGTGACCCTATTCAACGAGCAGCAGGTCGGACACGTTCTACACGCCGGCGACTTGGTATCGCCCTTCACCGCAAGTAAATTTCTAGACTTAGAACCAAGATTCCATTTCGTCTGGGGCAACAACGAGGGAGACAGACTACACGCTCTGAAGAAACTCGAAGAAGTAGCAGGGGACTCTATCGACGAATTTCTCGCCTTAGAGCTCGACGGTCTCAAAATTGCGTTGTTACATGGAACAAACGAAAAGGTTGTGGACGCTCTAGCCGAAAGTAAAAAGTTTGACGTCGTAGTCAGAGGTCATACACACGAGCCCGAAATTAGGGAGGATCCATTGGTGATAAATCCGGGAACAGCTTCAGGCTATCTTGCCGACCGTAAAACCGTTGCCGTATTAGATACGGAAAAAAAAGATGCTGAAATATTATCACTTTGAAAAAAACGACGGATCGAAGCTCGATCATAGTTTAAGATGAGTAACGGGAAATAAAGGACCGGATGTCGGGGAAAATCTTCGTCGAATCCCAGCTCCACCCTGTAAGGAACTGTAATCTCCAAAAAACTTCGGCATTTGTACCTATCTTTAAACTACAGCTGAAGCATTTTGCCGTTCTTTCTACAATACAAACTCAAAATCGTAGTCGCCGCACTTCTCTAACTTTCGACATACCGGGGCGAAGAAGGAGGTCCTCGTTATAAGAAAAGATTATAAAAATCATGATGAATTTTTAGCTTCGACTGAATGCCCGTAAGAATCTATAGAATCGAGGCGTCGACATGGAGAAAAAATTATACATCGGCGGATTGCCAGAAAATTCCGGACCTGGAGATCTGCTAGGTGCAATTACCAACCAGGCGGAAGTCCAAGGAAACAAGATCGGCGAGATAAATGTCAAAGGTTCGGTGGCAGAGATTTATGTATCAGAAGAGATCCTAGGATCCGTACTCGAAAATTTGAAGGAGGTAGCCGGGAAAGCGGTCCGGGTCGCCAGTGAGGATGACCCCAAGATCCACTTCCTAAAGATGGCCATGTTAGTCGAAATAGAGAGGGAGGAGGAAATGAGGAGGCACGAGAAGGAGATTAAAAACTTGACCGGACGAGAAAGGGAGGAGGAGGGCCGAGCTATACTTAACTTGAAGGGAAGGGACGAAGGAACGGGTTTGGGCGGAAAATATTTGATAAAGTTTGTAAGGCAGAAACAGGGGGAATCTCTTCCCGAAAATGAGATAAGTATCGGTGACTTGGTGATGCTTTCGAAAAACGATCCTCTCCGAGACGATAATCCGACCGGGACGGTGGCCAAAAAATCTAATTACTCCATCACGGTGGCCTTCGAGGCGGATCCTTCCGGTTTTCTTTATGGAAAAGGACTTAGGTGCGATCTATACGTGAACGACATCACCTATCAGAGACAGCTGGAGGCGCTGCTGAAGGTGTTCGATGGTTCGGATTACAGGTTGGAGGAACTTACCAGGAAGGCAATCGGGGAGGAAGACATCGAGTTTGGTAACATAGATCGGGACGTAAAATTTCTCGACGAAAATTTAAACGGTTCTCAAAAAGAAGCTGTCGTAAAATCTTTATCCGCCAAAGACTTCTTCCTGATTCACGGCCCTCCTGGGACGGGAAAGACCGTTAACTGCATCGAGGTAGCCAGACAAGTTTTGAAGAGAGGTGAAGATGTGTTATGCACTGCCGATTCCAACACTGCGGTCGACAATATGGTCGAGTGGCTAGCAAAGGCAGGCGAGAAAGTCATTAGGGTGGGGCATCCCGCCCGTGTCACCCCGATGCTCAGAAAGCATACCCTGGACGAAGTAGTTCAACAGAACGAAAAATACCAGAAAAGTCAGGAACTTAGAGAAAAAGCCATGGACCTGGTTGACAAACAGGACGAATTTACCCACCCAGGCGGTAGATGGCGTAGAGGTATGAGCGACGAGATGATAAAATCTCTGGCTCAAAAAGGTAAAGGATCCAGAGGAGTACCACCTTCCAAAATCGAGGAAATGGCGAAATGGCTCGAACTTCAGGAAAAGATAGACGAATTATTTACGGAGATAGAGAAGCTGGAGGAGGAAGCCGTAGATGAAATTTTGGAATGGGCCGATGTCGTCTGCGCGACAAACTCCGGGTGCGGGTCAGAGCTAATGTCAGGTCGGGAATTCGACACGTTAATTATCGACGAAGCCACGCAGGCTACCGAGCCTAGCTGCTGGATCCCGATGATCCTTTCGGACAAGGTAGTAATGGCAGGAGACCACAAACAACTACCTCCAACAGTTTTGAGCAAAGACGCCGAAGAGCTGAACGAAACCCTCTTTGAATCTCTGATGGAGATACACGGCGACGATATAAGCAGAATTCTAAAAGTTCAATACAGAATGCATCAAAATATAATGAACTTTTCAAACGAAGAATTTTACGACGGAGTTCTGAAAGCCGACGAATCCGTCGCGAGCCATACACTTGAAGACATGAAATCTTTCGAATACAGCAACGATCTTTCCAATAATTACCGTGGTTTACTCGATCCGGAGGAACCAGTAGTTTTTTTGGATACTAGGAACATCGGAGCTTCTGAAAGACAGAGGAAGGGATCTACATCAAGAGAAAATCCAAAAGAGGCCGATTTAGCCGCTTCTATATCCTCAAAGTTAATAAAACTCGGTATGAACCCTGATCAGATCGCGATAATAACGCCTTACGATGACCAAGTCGACCTCATCAACAGAAAGATCGGAACCGAAGATCTGGAGGTAGACACCGTAGACGGATTTCAGGGAAGAGAAAAGGAAGCCGTAATCCTGTCCCTCGTCCGCAGCAATCCCGAGAAGGAAGTGGGTTTCCTAAAAGACGTTCGAAGGCTAAACGTTTCGCTCACTAGGGCTAAGAGAAAGCTGATAATCATCGGGGACGGCGACACGGTAAGTGGTCATGAAACCTATAGAAGACTTATAGAATACGTTACCGAGGCCGGAGGACTAATTTCCCTTCCTCCCGAAATAAGCTGAAAATTAAGGACGCCGTCGGCAATCAAGACGAGGATGTTCAAAACGGATTTTCTCTACCTAGTTCCGTCCACTCGCAGTTTAACTTAAGTATCTATTTATCAATTTATACCTGAAAATAAGCCATATTATAAAAAGAATTACGGAAATTATAATATATAGGATCCCTTTTTGTATATAAGGTTCATTTAACCCCGAGTTTACACTCGAAATCAGGAAAACGGGGAGGCTGAAAACTGAAATGTGGCAACTTTTGAAAATTAGGATCCCCTCAACATCTTACTCATCCACCGAATGACGCACTCATGGGTTTAATCTTCCAACTCTTAAAAGATCATGTGGAACGGGACGACGAGAAACTCGACTTACCCATAAATATGAACCATTCAAAAAAAATATAGGAACCAATTTTAAAATTATCTAATACCTCAAAAGGTGGTCTTTATGAATGATAGAAATATCGGTTCGAAAATTTCCGAGGACATTTTTGAGACGATTGGAAATACACCCCTAGTGGAACTGAAAAATATTTCTAAATCAGTAGACGCCTCAATTTTTGGTAAGCTGGAGATGTTTAACCCAACCGGAAGTCTCAAAGATCGTATTTTTTACGAAATGATCACCCGAGCCATAGATGAGGGAGAGCTAAAGCCCGGCATGACAATAATCGAAGCTTCCACGGGTAATGCCGGGATCGCATGCTCCTTCGTCGGAGGCTATCTCGGATACGACGTAAAGATCGTGATGCCGGAGGGAATGAGCAAGGAACGAGTAAAAGTAATGGAAGCCTACGGAGCGGACGTCATCTTCACTCCTGGCGGCGAGAGCGATGTAGACCTCTCCTTGGAAAAGGTCGAGGAGATAGTCGAGGAAAACCCTGACGAATACTGGCACGCCAGCCAGTACGATAACCCTGCAAACGTGGAAGCCCACTACGAGACCACCGGGGCTGAAATATGGAGGCAGACGAGTGGAGAAGTGGATGCATTTCTGGCCACTCAGGGCACGGGCGGCACCCTCACCGGAGTGGGTCGATATCTTAAGGAGAAGGACTCCTCCGTGCAGCTTTACGCCGGAGAGCCCGAAGAAGCCCCGATGTTGTCGAAAAGGAAGTGGGGTTCTCACAGAATTGAAGGTATCGGAGACGGATTTGTGCCGAAAAATCTCGATCTGTCACAGTTAACGGGAATATTTTTAACCTCGTCGGAAGAGGCAATAGAAATGGCTCGGAGGCTTGCGAAGGAGGAGGGTATATTCTGCGGGATTTCTTCAGGAAGCAACGTTGCAGGTGCGGTAAAACTAGCCGATGAACGACCCGATCTCGATGTCGTAGTCACGATAATAAACGACACCGGGCAGAGGTATTACTCGACACCGCTCTGCGGCGTGGAAAAAGATCTGGAAGTCCCCGATAGAGATCATCCGATGGATGAGTACACGGAAAGACAGCTCGATAAATATCAGGGGGACTGGGAGATAATCGAGTAGCCCCGATCAACCCTCAGCTTTTCTTATTATTCCCCTAGCAGCCAATATCCCTGTCGCGCTGGCATTTACTATATCCCGGGACAGACCCGCGCCATCGCCCGCCACAAAGAGATCGTCCACGTCGGTCTCCATGTTCTCGTCTACGGATATCCTCGTCGCGTAAAACTTCACTTCGGGAGCATATAGAAGTGTTGAATTGGAGGCCACTCCGGGAATAACTTCGTCGAGCTGGTCGAGACCTTCCCTTAGATTGGTAACGATTCGGCTTGGGAGCGCCATCGAAATGTCCCCCGGCGTCACGCTCTTGAGGGTCGGTTCCAAGTGTCCACGCTCTATACGGCTTTCCGTGGATCTTTGACCGTGGCGCAAATCTCCCAATCTCTGAATCACCGGCCTACCCCCTCCAATCGTGGTAGCTAAATTCCCGATGGACCCGCCGTAAGCGGTGGTGTCCGTCACCGGTTCGGTAAGCTTCACCCGAGAGAGAAATGCAAAATTCGTGTTCTCGGACTTTCTCGACCTGTAGGAGTGTCCGTTCACCCCCACGTGGTTCTCATATTTCTCCTCCACGACGAACCCCTCATGATTAGTGCAGAAGGTACGGACAAAATCATCGAAAGTCCTCGTCCGGATATGAAACTTCGGATCTCTACTCACCTCGGTCGTAGGCTCCATTACAATCGAGGGTACTTCTACACGGACCCCTACATCTATCGCCCCGTGAGTTATGCCGAGTCCGAGCCTCTCCGCCTGTTTGGAAAACCATATTGCGCCCGCCCGTCCAGGAGCGGCCAAGACGTAATCCGGAGCCTCTTTCTTTCCGTCTATGATCAATCCATCCTCCTCAACCCTCTCTACCTCCGTATCAAGTTGCATCTTCACACCCTTTTCCTCCAAATCCCTCTGGAAGGAGTTGATAATGTCAGGTAAGTTTTCAGATCCCATATGTCTTTGACGGATGGGGATGAATTTCACATCCGCCGCCGCCGCTTTTCTGGCAAGCTCCTCGGTACCGGGAGTATCTTCCCCGTACATCTTTTTGGGAGCGCCGTGTTTTTGAAAAACCGAGTCTATGTATTCAATTAAACGATCGGCTTCCCTCTTCCCGACGAACTCAGTCAAATCGCCGCCGATGAAGGGACTCAAGTTCAAAGTCCCATCGGACATCCCCCCCGTACCGCCTACTCCCTGCATCACGTCGCACGGGGCACACTCGATGCACTCCCCCGTCTCTGTAGCCGGACAGTTTCTCCCGTAAATCGATTTTCCCTTCTCCACTACCTTTACGGACAAATTGGATTTTTCTGCCAACTCCTTAGCTGCAAATAGGCCTGCAGGCCCCGCTCCGAATATAGTGACGTTCGTCAACACTGACCCTCCTGATTATGGCTGTCTCTCGGTACAAAAACTTTACTAAGACGTAAAAAATTTGAAAAATTATCCGGCAGAGAATCTCTCAACAACTTTCAACCATCCAAATTCTCGATTTTCCCGAGAAAAGTTCCGTCCAAGAGGTGAACCTCGGCGCCGTCCAAATCTATGACCTCGTTTTTGAAGAAAGGACCTAAAAGCTTCTCCGGCAGCTCCCGATTTATCGCCCCGCCTCCGACGAGTTCGCTGAAGGGCGGCACGATGATAAATTCCGGTCCCCTCCCTCGAATCTCTTTCCTCAAATCGTCCGGCAAATTTTCAGGTTTCATTTCAGCCCTTATCCAAGCCGGCTCCTTCGCACGAACCTTTAGTTCGTCCTGGAACTCGATTGCAGGATGGTTATGACCCATAACGATTACCTCCGTTTTTAACAATTCCGGATCTGGCCAAGCATGCCCATGAATCAGGCCGACCTTACCCCCTCCTATGATCGCACCCTTTACATCATGTAATTCGATATCCCTTGAGATCAATCCTTCAATATCTCCGTCATGATTCCCCGGGACTATCTCCACCTTTACCATCTCGCTCAAATTGGAGAAAAAATCCGGTAAATTTTTCCATTCCTCCCAACTAGTGACGGGAATATTATGTTTCACGTCGCCCAAAAAGAAGAGTCGGTCGATATCCTCCTCCGATATGATTTCGGAGAGCCTATCCAATGATCCTGGGATTTGGCTCGGAATTTCGATCCCCTTCTGGGAAAGCTCCGCCGATAAACCCAAATGGAGATCGGCCACGACAAGTATCCGTTCACTTTCGAATGTTATCAGTAGTGCGGGTTTATCACGAATCGGAAAAATTTCCATTATCTCGAATGCCCCTCTCTGTATGCAGTTGAGTAATGATTTGTATCCAAAATTAAGGTACGGATTCCAGCACGACACACTCCTAAATTAAAAGGATTCTCTACAGCATTGGAATTGTCTCTCGATACGAAAAGGATGGCCAAAGAAGAGTTGGAAGAGATTTGCCTTAAAGCGATTACAATATGCGTTCATAGAACTTTAAATGACGTACAGTGTTTCAAAATATTTTGCACCTCAAACACGATTTGACCTCACCCAGAATTTTTTTACGGTAGAAATTTTGGATAATTTCCGGAAAAATTTCAAAAGTTTCAGAGAATACATTTTAAGATAGTAACATCCTCCCCTACCTAAACGTGGATTAGTTAGGGGCTTCCGGCCAAAGCTTAGGGTTCCCGTATTGCTCAGCAACTTACCGCCTCCGAGGAGGTTCCAGAGGTTGCATAGACGCTCGGAGTTCCGGGCACTGCCACGGGTGCCCCTGAATTAACCAGAGGTCTTATCTCGGACCTGCCTGATGCCCGACTGTCAATGTTCCCGGCACCATTTACATCGGCATCTATCTCAAGACCACAGTTGGTGCATTTGAACTCTCCACCGTTTCCGTTCCCTTTTTCGCCACAACGGGAACACTTTTGGCTCTTGCACGCCTCGTCAACTTCGATATACTCAATGCCTCGCTCCGCGCACTTGTACTCAAGCATTTGTCTGAATGAATAGTGCGGGAACCGGTACAGTTTCCGATCCATCACCCACCCAAACTCGATTGGAAAGGTGTCTTCTCGACTAAAAGAAAGATAAAAAATTTAAAACACCAATCTCTAATTTTTGCGGATAAACTCTCTCAAAATTCCGTTCACTCAAACGTAAGGGTTTAATTTTTAAATGATTTTATTCAGGTATTCAGTATGTAAGCCCGAAGAAGATAAACATGGAAGAATTTGAAAGAGTCCTGATTCCCTATTTTGGCGGAAAACTCCCCGAAAAAGCGGAAAATAGAGCTTTAAAAAAACTTAAAAAGGGAGGTAAGCTGTTTCTTTTACATATCGTAGACGAAGCTCCAACCCGAAGCCTAAGATATAGAACAGGACAAATCGGGGAAGACAGCCAGATAATTAAAACTTTCAGAAAAACCATGAAAGAAGTCCAAGAAAATAAAGCGGAAAAATATGTCGACGGAGTAGAAAAAAGAGCCGCCCAAAAAGGAATCTCAGTAAAAACACTCTTCGCCACCGGATCTCCCGGAGAAGAAACATTAAAAGCAGTCAACGAACACTCAATCCAACTCGTAATCTTGGAAGTATTGAGGGACAAAATTATTGAGATCTTTGCAGGGGATGAAGTTAATTATATCTCCGATAAAGCTCCCTGTAAAGTCGAGACAGTTTCTAGTTGAAACTTTTATCAAAAGTTCTTCTCAATTCTAATCTGACCTCTCGAAAATTATACTGTAGACAGTGAACTAACATCCAAACGCCAGTCAGACAAAAGAGTCCTGAAAGTAAACGGTTTAACTAACTCTATCTAGCTTACCCCAAAGTCGGAAGTAATCTTTTCTCGGCCTTCCCATATATAAATTCAGAGATGGAAATCATCTAGAAGCAGTTTGGGATCGGTCAGAAAGTACCCTCTCCGCCTTTAAGTTACTTCGATACTTGATGCGGACATGTAACTTTTTATTCTTTTAAGATCGGCATTTATCTACGAAGAACGAAAATGGATTCCATTCGGTCCTAGATTCATCCTTCAATACTCCTTATACATTCTAGAGTCGCCTTATTCTCGATATAACCACTCATACCTCTTATGGCTTCCCGCCATCATTACTACATTCACGAAATTTGACAAATTTAGATACTCATAACCTTATATTCTTACCGAAAAAAGATGATTAAAGTAAAATTCGATCAAATAATACTGGATTTGATTTTTAATTGCATTCTAGCGCAAAAAGAGATATTCATAGTCAAAAATGGCGCCGGGGCTGGGATTTGAACCCAGATGGCCGCGAAGGCCACCGGATCTCGAATCCGGCGCATTAGCCTGGTTCTGCCACCCCGGCTTTCAAACTTACAATTTATACTCTTGATAGTAATCTCGTTAATAAATTTCCTTATAAATATTTGAATCTGAATTACCCCGGAGGGGGTTATAAGGCTCCCTTTCCGACTCCGGATCGGATGTAAAAATAACCGGACTCGTAGTTTTTAAAAGGGAATTCCCTCCGTATCCCCCGCAAAACCAATATCTTGGACTGGCTAAAAGAGGAATTCCTCCGGAGCATTAATGATTTAAGAGTTCCCATGATACACCGACACAAGATAAAATGGGTGGAATCTCAGGAGTTTACCTCCACGACAAAGAAGTTTTCGACACCTTAATCCAGCTGACATTTCATCTGCAACATCGGGGTGCGGAATCCGCAGCGATCGACACCTCCAAAGCAGAAGCCGATGGAAAGATAAGGTTTACCGAGGTAAAAAAGGCCTTTTCGGAAAAGGATAGAGGGAGATTTAAAGGGAATTATGGTGTAGGATGCGTGTCCGGAGGAACGGCGGAATTCGTAAGTCTATCGTCCTCCATGGGGGAATTTTCCATAGTTTTCGACGGAAGGATTAACTCGAATGAACTTAGAGGTGAACTAATGGATTCGGGAGAATCCTTCTCCACGCGACGAGTAGCCGAAGTCCTGGGTAGACTAATATCGAAGGGGAACGATATAGTCGACGGAATAAAGAAGATGAGCAGCTGGATAGACGGTTCCTACTCCCTGGGAATATTGAACGACGAAGGACTTTACGTTACGCGTGATTCCTATGGAATTCCCCCCTTAGTTGTAGGTAAAAAAAGGTCGGGATACGCTTTCGCGTCCGAATCACCTTCGCTAACTGAACTGGATTTCGAAGAATTTCGAGATGTAGAACCGGGAGAGATATTAAAAATTGACGCGGACGGTATCAAATCCGTAGATAAGATCGAATCCGAAAGGCACGCACATTGTGCCTTTGAATGGGGATATACTTCGAGGCCGGATTCCATAATTGAGGGAATCGAGGTGATGCAGACAAGAAGAAGGGCAGGAAAATTGCTAGCCGTGAACGACGATGTGGAGGCCGATAGAGTGGGATCAGTCCCTATGTCGGGCAGAGGATATACGGAAGGTTACCAAGAGGAAAGCGATCTACCGCAGCAGTCCTACTTTTACCTGAACAGATGGTCGGGGCGAAGCTTTATCCCAAAAGATCCGGAGATACGGGAACAGAAAGCCAGCGAAAAGCTCTCCCCGATACCGGGCAGCATACGTGGAAAAAAACTAATACTCGTCGACGATTCCATCGTCAGAGGAAACCAGATGCTGAGGTTGAGGAACATCCTGAAAGAAAAAGGAGCCGAGGAAGTTCACGCTAGGATCGGATGTCCTCCATTACGAGCCCCCTGCCCCTACACTTCGACGACGAAGGAGTACTCGGACCTCATCTACAATAGATGTGGCGGCGATATCGGAAAAATTAAGAAGGAACTCAATTTGGATTCGCTTAAATACAACACGATAGATAACTTTGTAAAAGCGATCGGAATACCTGAGGAGGAACTCTGTCTGGGATGCTTCGAAGATATCTATCCAACTTGAAAACTCCCACCTTTACATTTTACCGATCTTAAGTGTTTCATTCTCGGACACATGCAGTATGATCTGATAAAACTCTTTCACGAATTCGAGATTGAGAAGGCCGCACAGCAAAATTATTTGGTCCGTTAACTCGTCTTTGCCAACTCTACAATTTGTTTGTTACACCCGTAACAAAAAAATGTAGTCTTCTTGGAATATAATTTCTCCACCCCAGAAAAAAATCAAAAAGCCCCAACGACAAAATAAGTCAGCTGAGAAAAACATTAAGGATTTTGAATGATGGGGCGGCGGGGATTCGAACCCCGGATCTCCAGCTTTTCCGCATATCGTCCCGAAGCTGGTGTCCTCAACCTAGCTAGACCACCGCCCCGATCAAAACTTTACTTCCTCTCGAGGATCTTTTCTATTTCCTTCTCCATCATTTCGGGTGGCGCATCAGAAATGCTGATCTTCTGGCTCTGTCCTCTGTGACCTTCTCTCGTCTTTTCCGCGTCAATTAATCCCAAGGTTTCCACACTTTTTATATAGTTCCAGAACTGTACATGTTTTCTCGGCTCCTCCTCGTACTCTTCACATACAATTTTATACGCTTCCTCGACTTCACCTGTCACGGCGTACGCCTCGTCCGAAATTTTCAAACGGCGGGAAAGGGCGAGGAGGAAGAGCAACTCGTGTTTGTTCAAATCGATCAAAACCTCCTTTCTGATCTCCGGATGTATCTTGGCCTTCGCCTCCCGCGCGTGATTTGGCGAAACTTCCTCGACCCCTTCGTGGCTCGCCTTCCGGC
>Ga0207421_10000030_pt1 | contig 142291 bp, 133 predicted proteins | sample SodLakKL_010_SED_4_FD_187542 | JGI IMG/M metagenome (GOLD analysis project Ga0207421, IMG submission 187542) | Alkaline sediment microbial communities from Lake Tanatar, Kulunda Steppe, Russia - 8KL_010_SED (SPAdes) (version 2) | ecosystem: Environmental > Aquatic > Non-marine Saline and... | reverse complement strand
TAAAAACCTGCCCTCTGGCAGGTTACCTCACTTCACTATTTAGGGAAAAATTATTCAACTTAAGAATCGACTAATTTCGAAAAATGCAATGCCCTATATCAATAAAGATGAACTGATAAACAGTTTTCAAAAAATAGAAGAAAGGATTTTAGTTGTTTTGACGGTTTATAGATCAGAACCCTCTAGATGTCGATCCCTGGGAACCGTCTACTCTCATTTCGATCCTATCGAGTTCTATATCATCAGATCCCCCAAGTTCTATATCGATATCTTCGAAAAATATCGTCGTGCCTGTGTTCATATCGCCGTTATCCAACCCTGTATAGCCCGAGACATATTCATCTTCCTCCGCCTCTTCTTCCAGTTCGATGATGTATTCCATCGGTGTTCCATCGTCTTCGTAGACTATCCTCACCTCGATGTCGTCTAGCTCTGCAGAGTTGGGTTGACTTAGAGATTCTATGTTCAAGACGAATCTTTCCAACACCTCATCCTCTTCGTTGAAATTATACTCCTCGATATCTATGACGGCGGCGAGCGGCAGTTCTTCTTCCTCTCCTAGGTCTCCGATCATCAGGAACAGACTCGCGGCCAAAACGACAGTTATAGCCACCAGGAGTATTATAGCTATAACCGGCGAAACGGCTTTTTCATCTCTCTTGAGTCTTTTAATAGGTTGAGTCCTCCAGCAGGCGACAACCTGCGTAAATATATTATGTAAGAATGACCTTATATATTTTTCGTATTTATAATATATCATACTGGCTACAGAGAAAAGCACTCGAAAAAGGATAATAGAAAGGAAAGGGGTTTTAGGTGTGTTCTACTCTTCTAGGTGTGTCCAATCTAGAAGCTTGCGGAGGTGGAGCCGTCGTATCCGTCGACTCGTAGTTCTACCCTGTCGAGTCCCTCTTCAGGGATATCATCGATATCATCATTAATATCTTCGATAAATATCGTTGTGCCGGTCACTATATCGTCGCCATCAGCACCTATCTTACTTATGTCTTCATCTATGTCTAACTCCGCTTCTTCTGTGCCTTCGTCGTCGTATATCACTCTTAGATCCAAATCATCTACATCTATAGAGCTCGGCTCACTCACAGAGGAAAAGTAGATGTCTAGACCTGACAGATGGTTGTCATTGTTATTGTTATCTTCTGTTGTTTCATAGTCGTCGATGCTGATACTCGCGGTCAGCGGCATATCGCCGTCGCCGCCGAAGTCACCGACCATCATGTACAGCGTAGCAGCCAGTACCACTGTTATCGCAACCATCAGGATGGTCGCGATAACGGGAGACACACCTTCTTCGTTTCTCTTCAATCTTTTCATAATTTAGGTCCTCCTGCAGGTTTTAACCTGCGCCGGTTATATGATACCTTATCCTATAAAAGATTTATGCCTTTGTATCAAATGTTTATATATTCATGTGATTTAAAATGAAAATGAACTCGACTCCAGATCACTGAAGGCTCCTAAAAAGGACTGCATTTTCTTATACTTCTATCTCTCCCGACTCTTCCCCTTTCTTCGGACCAACTTCGATGAAGTCGTCGCACACCATGGCCAGCATGTTATCGATGTCCTCGGAATCCTGCTCTGACACTGAAAGTATGAAAGTGAAACAGTCGTGAGACCTCAGGTTAGAGATCAGGATGTGGAGGAATTCAGATAATATCCTGTTGTCGTTGTGTATCGCCAAAGAATCTATAGAATCGATGATCACGGTGTTCTCGTCCATGGGATACTTCTTCAAGAGGTATTCTATCTTCAGGCTGATGTTCTCCAACATCGTCGGGCTCTCTACGAAAGTGACGCCTTCCGGCTGTTCAGAGGCGCCCATGGTCATGTAGGATACAGCGTCTACGAACTGGATACCTTCACAACCTATGTCGAAAGCCTCCAATACTTGGATTATCGTCGAAGAGGAGATAGTAGAAGTGGTATAGATCACCTGCATGTCCTTATCTCTCTTAAAATCGTCTGTCAACGCAGTTATCACGTCGAAGTAAGATTCTACATCCACCTTCAACGCCACAGCTGACCCTGATTCCATGCTATCTAACTTTTCCAGTAATCCTCGTATATCAACCATCCGCACCACCACCGACAGTGTCCACACCGCCGCCTTTCAGCAGCGGCACTAGAAGAACTCCGACCGAAGTGAGATCGAGAACGTATTTAGCTCTAGAATGATCGGTGCCTCTCATCTTAACCACCTGGAGTGTCCTCAACAGGTCGCCCTGCCTTTCCAGATTTCCCATCATTATGATGCCGTCGGCTATGGCTTCTTCAACTCCGTACTGCGAATACCTCGGTTCTTCCGGCGAGATCTCAGAAACGAGCAGAGAAGTGCATCCGTGTGATGATAACATCTTCATAAGCTGCAGCATGAAATCTCTTATCTTCTCTTCCGTCTTAAGCTGGAAGCACACAGAGGTCACGGAATCGATGACCAACCTTTTGACATCTTTCTCCAAGACCAACTCTTCTATCCTTTCTATCAACTCGTCTATCTCTTTGAAGGAGAATTCACTCTTGTCCAACAACCCCAACTCTTCGTATATGTCGGGCATGTCAACGAAGGACAGGTAGCCTTCTTCGATAAGAGATTGATCGAAGAAGTCGTATGGGACAACGTTGTTGAGCATCTTCATGGAGTCCTCGGTCACGGAGATGAAAAGACAGTTCTCCTCGTTTATGGCTCCGTGTACAAGAAATTCCAGGCTCAAAGTGGTCTTTCCGGTCCCGCAGCTTCCGGTCACCAAAACAGAATTCGACCTGGGGATACCTCCGTTGAGGATGGTATCTAGCGCTTCGATGCCCGTAACGCATCTTTCTCGCTCCTTATCAGGTATTATCGACCAATCTTTTTCGCCCATCTCACATCACGGCTTTTCTTACCACTCAATCTCTTTATCTTTTTTAATCTTTCCGCTCTTTTAGATAACTCTTTTTTCTAAATACATAACTCATATTTATATTTCTCGAATCTATTTTATACAACCCCCCAAAATCTTAAACTAGCAAAACAAAGGATTTATATCTTCACTGGCTATTCACCACAAAGAGAGTGAGCACCATGCGTCTATTCGGTTCTTCGGGTATAAGGGGAGTAGTCAACGAAAAGATCACACCAAAACTCTGCAAAGATATCGGCAGAGCGGTGGGAGACGTCTACAAAGATGTCATAATGGGTCACGATCCTAGGCCTACAGCAGACCTCGTCACTTCGGCATTGATCGCAGGACTCACTTCTTCCGGCGCCGACGTTCACAGAGCCGGGATGCTCACCACCTCTACCTTAGCTCACGCCGCAGAAGATCACGACTGCGGGGTGATGGTCACAGCATCTCACAATCCGAAAGAGTACAACGGGATAAAGTTATGGAATCCCGACGGGAGTTCTTTTAACACGGCTCAGATGGAGGAGATCGAAGAGAAGCTGCAGAACACTCCTTCACTCGCTTCCTGGGACCAGGTCGGAAACGTCTATCGCACTACAGGAGCTATAGAAGATCACATCGAAGACATATTGGATCGTATCGGAAAAGATTTTCAACAAAAAGTCGTTGTGGACTGCGCCAACGGTTCAGCATCTACGATAACCCCGTACCTGCTCAAAAAGATGGGGTGTGAAGTGATAACTCTGAACGCACAACCGGACGGAACCTTTCCAGCACATCCTTCAGAACCGGTAGAGAAGAATCTACAACGATTGAAGAAGGCGGTTAAAACGAGCGGTGCAGATCTCGGCATCGCTCATGACGGCGATGGAGACAGGATGGTCGCTTTCGATCCCGAGGGAAATTACCTGGGAGGTGACGAACTGCTGAAACTCTTCGCCATGGAAGTCGAAGGCACAGTCGTCGTACCAGTCAACTCTTCTATGGCGATAGACGAATTGGCTGAGGAAGTCTACAGAACAAAGGTGGGAGATGTTTTCGTTTCCGAAAGGTTGAAGCAAGAAAGCGCTGCATTTGGAGGCGAACCTTCCGGCACTTGGATATTTCCAGAACTCAGCTATGGGCCCGACGGGATATTCGCTGCAGCAAAACTCGTAGAGATGAACTCCGAGATGTCTCTCACTGAAACTGTAGAAGACCTACCTAAATATCCTCGAAAAAAGACGTCTATAATAACCGACAACAAAAGAGAGGTCATGGAGAAGTTAATATCTTTATACGAGGAAAACTATTCTGATGAAAGGTTTGATCTCGTGGACGGTATCAGATCGAAGGACGATGACGGATGGTCTCTGATAAGAGCTTCAGGCACCGAACCTAAGATAAGGATAACCGCAGAGGCGAGAGACAGAAACGCGTTAGAAAGAGTATTCAAAAAAGCTAAAGATGATCTGGAAGCATGCATGGAGGAGATAAGATGAAGGCATTTCTATTGGCCGCCGGCAAAGGTACGAGGATGAGACCCCTCACCGAGAACACACCTAAACCACTACTCCCCATAGCTGGTAAACCCGCACTCCAGCACTTGATAGATAGTTTAGAGGAGATGATGGACGAGATAATCATCCTGGTCGGATGGGAGGGAGAGAAGATAAAAGAGGGTGTAGGATCATCCGAGGCTGAACTTCGCTTCGTAAGACAGGAAGAGCAGTCAGGTACTGCTGATGCGATCAGCTACGCGGAGAGGTTTGTAGATGACAAGTTCGTCTGTATGAACGCCGATGTCCTTATGCCAAAGAACGTGCTGACAGATTTCGTAAAAAGTTTCTCCAAAACTGAAAACTCAATGATAGGCCTTGCCGAGGTCAAAGACCCTTATAATTACGGTGTAGTCACAACAGAAGGTAAAAATGTAAAGGAGATAATCGAGAAGCCGGAGGATCCTCCAGAAAGCAAAGTAAATTCGGGTCTCTACGGCTTCACAGAAGAGATCTTCGAGGCGATAGATAAGACGGAAAAATCACCGAGAGGAGAATACGAGATCACCGATTCGCTCAAGATCATGATGGAAGATTCAAACATAGAGCACTTCAAAATAGAAGAATGGCACGAACTCAGCAGACCGTGGGATCTTCTTTCGACTAACGAAGAGATAATGAAGGATACGCTCGATGAAGATATAAGAGGGGAAGTAAAAGAGAATGTCCATATCGAGGGTACCGTCCAGATATCTGAAGGTGCCACCATAAAGGAAGGATCCTATATAATCGGGCCCGTATATATAGGAAAAGATGCAAAGATAGGGCCCAACTGTCACATCAGACCTTCCACCCACATAGGGAGCGATTGTAAGGTAGGTGCCGCATCTGAAGTCAAGAACAGCATAATAATGAAAGGCACGCAGGTACCTCACCACAATTATGTGGGTGACAGCGTTATAGGTAAGGACTGCAATTTTGGCTCAGGGACCAAAGTGGCCAACTTACGTTTAGATGATAAGAATATCAAGGTGATCCATAGAGGTGAAAAGATCGACACAGGCAGGAGAAAGTTGGGTGTAATAATGGGAGATGATGTAAAAACCGGTATAAACAGCATGATCAATCCAGGAACGATAATCTGGGAAAGATGCTTTATCGGACCCGGGGCTTTAGCCCAAAGCGAGATAGGACCTGAAAGTAAGATACAATGAAGATAGCTCAGCTCAGCCCGTATTTCTACCCGCATCTTGGCGGAGTCGAATCGCACGTCCTCGAACTCTCGAAGAAACTCATCGAAAGAGGACATGAGGTATTTGTAGTGACTACCAAACTCGAGGACACATCAGATGAAGACGTGATCGAGGGAGTACCTGTCAAAAGAGTCGAGCCTATAACTATCCTATTTTCCACTCCTATAGTACCAGGGATCAATCAAGCGCTTTTAGATGAAGATTTTGATATACTCCATGGTCACACCCCCCCACCTCTCATGTCATTCTCTGGAGCTAGAGTCTCAGAAAAGAAGGATGTCCCTTTCGTGCTCACTTATCACTGCGACCTGGAGATACCAAACCCCTTAGGTCCTTTTATAGTCGCTATCTACCAGCGGACATTGGGTACATACACGGTCAGCAGGTCGGACAAGATAATAACTACGACGACCACTTACGGAGCCACGTCTAGGGCGGTCTGGTACAGGGAAGCGGACGTTATCCCTAACGCGGTAGATGAACAACGTTTTCACCCCTCAAACGACGGAACTTCCGTGAGAGAGGAATTGGGTATAGGGGACAAAAAGATGGTGATGTATGTCGGAAGGATAGTATATCATAAAGGCTTGGAATATTTTGTCGAATCGGCCAAGTATCTCGACGATCAAGATGTTCAATACGTATTGGTAGGTACCGGGGACTTTCGACCAGAACTAGAAAAGATAATACGCAGAGAAGACATAGAAGATAGAGTGATGTTTGCTGGTCGAGTATCGAACGAGAGGCTGCCTAATTACTACGGAGCGGCCGACGTTTTCGTCCTGCCTTCAGTGTCTAGATTGGAGGCCTTCGGTATAGTCGCCCTCGAAGCTCTAGCTTCCGAAGTTCCCGTCGTCATCTCTGACATACCGGGCGTGAGAGAGGTCATCGTTGAGGGTAAGCACGGCCTACTGGCAGAACCCATGAATCCAAGGGATATAGCTGGAAAAGTACGTACTCTACTGGAAAATCCAGATATGGCCGATAGGATGGGGAAAAAAGGGCGGAAAAGAGTCGAAGAGAAGTTCACATGGGAGAGGGTCGCGAAAGATATAGAAGAAGTTTACCACTCCCTACTCACTCGATGATATCTAGGTCCACCTTTTTTCCAGTGTTGTCATAGGCCTGCCAGGAATCTAGATTATATGGATATCCCATGATTATATGCAGTCTACCGTATTTCCCAAAAGTTATCATATCGCCTCGCGAAGGATTGTAGCTCGATGAAGGATGGCTGTGTATCACTCCCACGATAGAGAAATCTACAGGTAGAGTTCTAAGTTTCAATATCGCGCTTCTAGGTCCCGAGACCGTCCCGGGTACCATGATCAGTTCTGATATTATCCCATCTATCTCTCTCATCCCAGCAGCGAACTCCTTAGGATGTGCATCTTTTGCGCTCTCGCTGAAAAGATTGAGCACTCGTTTTGTTATACCTTCTATCTTTCTATTCTCAAAAAGGCCCATTATCCAAACACCGACTTTGAGACCAACTTCTGTTTTATCTTATCATAAAAATTGTCTTCAAAACTTATCAGTTTAGCCCTGTTCTCACTTGGAACCACGTTGATCTCATCCTTGAAGTCGACTTTGAACTCCTCCTTTCCGTCCAACACCATCAGTCCTGAGTTATCTTCCCCTGTCAATTCGACTTTTACGGGCTCATCTACTGGGACGACATGAGGTTTGGTCGCCATATCGAAGGGTGTTATCGGAACCACTATGAAGACTTCAAGTTTAGGATTGACTATAGGTCCGCCTGCACTCATAGCATAACATGTAGAGCCTGTCGGCGTCGCCACTATGACTCCGTCGGCTCTGAATCTATCTATCAGATTTGCTCCGTGATGTACTATCATCTCTCTCAGTTTTGCTATCTCATCACTGAATAGGACCATCTCGTTTGTGCACTCACCGACCTTTTTGCCGTTCAGTAGCACGTCCAATTTCAACCTCTCATCGATGAAATAATCATCGGAATCGATTTTATCTAAAGCTGAATCGATCTCCGGTATTTCCACGTTCGTCAAGAAACCTACCGTGCCTGTGTTTACTCCAAGTGCGGGAAGATCGGTGTGCTGCATCAGTCTCAGCAGCGTACCGTCCCCTCCTATACTCATTATGAAATCTATATCTTTTTCAAGGATCTCTTCTATCGAATAGCCATCGAAGTTCAATGTGTCAGCTATTTTTTCTTCAAAATATACTTCCTCAACAGAGGTATGCTCGATCAAAGATCTTATCTTGCCCTCGTGTTCATCGTCTACTCTTCCGTAGACCGCAAATCTCAAACTCATTGCAACAAATCCTTAACTCTCGGGTCATATATTGCAATTACGTCTCTCCTATTTGAGGCGTTTATACCCATTTCTAGTTTCTTAAGGTCTTTACCGTAGACTTCACCACCGACCTCTCTCAGTATGAATGCTGAGGCCGCGATATCAGTGATCCTAAGCCCTCTTCTTTCGTCGGGTGATCTTCGAAGATATAGGTCGAAAACGCCCTCGGCAACATAACAGATCTCCAATGCCGCTGAACCTAAAGACCTGATCCTTCTAGGCTTTGAAGCAACTTCAAAACTCTTTTCGTGGGCCTTATCACCCAAGTAAACGGAAAAGATCAGATCATCCTTCTCCTTCACAGGAGATAGAAGAGATCCGTTCTTATAGCTTCCTTCACCTTCAAGAGCGTGATATTCTGTGCCGGTGACTAAATTTTTGACATAGCCTACCTTCACCTCTTTCAGTGTGGTAGGCGTGTACGCTAGTGATATAGAGTAGAAGGGGATATCCAAAAGGGCGTTCTTGGTCCCGTCTACAGGGTCTAGAATCACATAACCGTCATCTTTTCCATGTATCAGTCCTCTCTCTTCACTCAGGATGGAAAGATCAGTGTGATGGGCGAGGTGGTCTATCGCAGTTTTTTCGGCCGCTTCGTCAATACCTTTTGTAGGAGTACCATCGGCCCCTACCCCCATATCTTTACTCCCTTTATCGTGTACATCATAATTATCTAGAGTCTCTTCTACCTTCTCTGCACAGCCTCTGAAAATTTCCAATATCTCCTTCAGATCCATGATGAGAAGTGACAGGACTAGTTTAAAAATCTTTCAGTCTTCTCTAAAGGAGTGATATCTGGATGAATAACATCTCTTCACCTTCCTCGTATGGTTCACCGTAAACCGTTTCCATTTTCAACCTATGTCGCCCGCTTCCCAACCGCAGTGGTTCTTCATCTTCACTGACTAAAGGTATGTCATTCTCCATAATGTGTGTGCCGGTATGACCTCCTTCGACCTCCCATCTGATAAGATTTTTAAAACTTCGATTACCCACTTCCAGATATTCTACGTCTCTGAATAATCCTCCTTCCAGATCTACCCTTATCACGTCGGAATTACCTTCACCGTAGGTGTAGAGTGTCTTGGCCTTCTCTTCTATGAAATCGACCTGGCTTTCAACCCTTTGGATAGTACTTCTCTCTTCGTAATGGGTCATAGAAGAGTACACTGCAGGTATACCTATCGCAAGAACTAGCATGATTATCATCATCTGCAGAGGCAAGCCTTCTAGGCCTCTGATGTCTGTTCTCATTTCTTTTATGGAAGCGCATCTACGTCTCATCGGAAGCCATGAGCGATATGACTTTTGATATAAAAAATATTTGCAGTCGTTAAAATAAAGAAAATTTCCAAAAGTAAAACGAAACAGTTAAATAACAATACCTGTCATGAGAAGATAATATGGCCAAGCAAAAACAACAAGGTGGAGGATTTCAATCCGCCGCAGGTTTGATGCGCTACTTTGATGAAGAAGAAGAGAAAAGTCCTAAGATAGATCACAGACTGGTCATAATACTCGTATTCATAACCATAATATTGGTTGAAGTAGCTAAATGGCAGTGGCCGGTAACGTAAAAAGTAGATAAAATCCTATCCTATTTTTTCCATACAATCTTCTATACTTTTGCGAGCCTCTTCTAGATCACTATCTATTTCCAAAGCATTCTGAAAATCCTTTAACGCTTCTTCATAATTACCCAAATCCTGTAGGACCTTTCCTCTTTTCATCCATAATCCTTCGTCATGGGATTCAACTGCCAAGGCCCTGTTCAAACATTTTAGAGTCTCTGCGCTTTTTCCCTGCTTCTCAAGAACTTTGATCAATCCTTTCAAAGCTTGTAAGTTCTCTTTTTCGAGTTCTAGCACTTCTTCAAAGATCCCTCTCCCTCTTTCGAGCATATCGTTTTCATAAAATAGCTGCCCCTTAGAGACCATCGCAGGTACGAACTCATCCTGTTTCTCTAGACCTCGGTCAAAAAATTGAATAGCCAATCCCCATTTGTCTCGCGCTCTAGCGAGTTCCCCCCTCAGGTACCAAACTTCTGGATCCTCCTCAAATTCTTCTCTCAAATCTTCCAATTCATCCTCGCATTCCTCTAACTGCCTTTCTTCGAGCAGCAGACTTACAAGACCCAGCCTGCTCTTCAGGTCATCGGGTTCTACCGCAAGTGCTTCTTCAAATAGATCTTTCGCTCTCTCAAATTCACCGTTCTCTAAAAGAAGATGAGCCCTATTCCTGAGTGAGTACAAGAAAACACCCTGGTCGGATCCAAATGCCTCTTCATAATAGTGCTCAGCATTATCTCTGAAATCATCTCTGATCTTTTTTCTGAAGTCTAGCTCAAAAAGACTATCATCCACACATCTAAAGGAATGATAAAACAGGTTAGCCATACGGAGATACAGAGCCGGATTCTTCTTCTCCACGTCCAATTCATCCCTTAACTCTTCCAATTTATAATGCAGCATCGAAAAAACTTCAGTATCTTTCTTTGAGAACCGATAATCTTCAAAATCGATGTGTTTTGGCACCCCGAGCTCTGCCAATATAACGTTCATCCTGTTCTCTATCCTCTCATAAACTTTTCCATCTATATCCTCGATATTTATAGATTCCAATTCCTTTTTGACTGTGTCGCCCTTCTTGAAGATGAGCTCGTCTTCAGGTCTTTCACCTATCGTCAGAACTGGCTCTGAATCTTCTCTGTATCTGTCGATGGCGGGGCTCGAGATGAGCGGAGATGCACTCATGGCAAATATGTTCTCGGACAGGAATTCTTCACTACATCCAGAACATATAGAAGCTAGATCGCTGATGTCTTTTTCACAGCTTATACATCTTCCTGCCATCGAACTCGAGATTCTCATCCGGTGATAAAAAATTACCGCTTTTTTCTTAAGTTGGCTTCTTCGCAGATAAGACAACCCGCAGACAAAATCAAAAACTATATAAACAGTTTAACATTCCCCAAATAGGTGTTTATACATGGCAGAGCTGTTTGGTTTATCGTATGAAGTGCTAGCACCATTGTTGGCAGTGATAGCTGCTATACTAGGATTGGCACTAGCAGGATACTTTTGGAAATTCATATCTAAACAGGATGTAGGAACCAAGAAGATGCAAAAATTAGCAGGCGAAGTTCAAAAAGGGGCTAAAACTTATCTTAATACTGAATACAAATACATCGCGATATTCGTGATTGTTGTTGCGTTAGCCCTCACATTGAAGGATTTCGTCGAGGGTGAGACACCGTTAACTTGGTTCCCGTTTTTAGTCGGTGCAATCTTATCAGCAGCGGCCGGGTACCTGGGTATGATAACTGCGACAAATTCTAGTGCCCCGACGACTCAAGGTGCAAGAAAAAGTCTGAACGAGGCTTTGAAGATCGCTTTTAGAGGAGGTTCCGTTATGGGGCTCTCCGTTGTGAGTTTTGGTATAATAGGTCTTACCGTAAGTTTCCTTCTTATAAAATTTGTTTATAATATGGAAGAGGCCATAATGTATATTGCCGGATTTGGTTTCGGAGCTAGTTCCATCGCGCTATTCGCCAGAGTTGGAGGAGGAATTTACACTAAAGCTGCTGACGTCGGTGCTGACCTTGCCGGAAAGGTCGAAGCCGAGATCCCGGAAGACGATCCGAGGAATCCGGGCGTGATAGCAGACAATGTAGGCGACAACGTAGGCGATGTAGCCGGTATGGGTGCGGATCTTTTTGAGTCTTACACTAATACTATAATAGCTGCGATGACCTTGGGATGGATGGCCTATCAAGGTAATGCTCTGCTCTACAGCCCCATCGAGGAGGCGGGGCTAGGTATGGAGATATTCGGCATACCCTTCCTAATAGCTGCTATTGGCATAATATCGTCGATGATCGGTATATTCCTGATCAAAGCTGAAGGAGACGCGAGCCAGGAAACTTTGTTAGCGGCCCTGAGAAGAGGAACGTGGGGCGCAGCCCTTCTGGTCAGCATATTTACATTTATTATGCTTTATTTCGTGGTCCCTCCGAGTGAATACGGAAATCTAGCTTACAGGCTGTTCGGTGCCGTGATAGCTGGATTGATCGGAGGCGTTTTAATTGGATATTTCACGGAGTATTATACCTCGGAGAGATACAAGCCTACAAAGAAGATGGCTGAATCGACCGAAACTGGGCCCGCAACGTTCATAATACAGGGACTTGCCACCGGCATGGAAAGCACTGTCTTTCCAATAGTGATAGTGTGTGGAGCCGTCTTGACTTCCTTTTACCTTGGAGGTCTTTACGGTATAGCTATAGCCGCGATAGGGATGCTTTCAACCCTTGGCGTCACGCTGTCATCAGACGCTTACGGTCCGGTTGCAGACAATGCTGGAGGCTTAGCAGAGATGAGCGGTTTGGATCCAAAAGTCCGGGAAAGAACGGACGCGTTGGATGCGCTCGGTAACACAAACGCTGCAACAGGTAAAGGTTTCGCGATAGGTTCAGCAGCCTTAACGGCACTGACTCTTACTGCAGCCTATGCTTCAGAGATCGGCTTTGAGGCCGAACAGTTCAGTGTGATGGAACCTGAGACCGTAGTCGCGATCTTCCTTGGTGCCATGGTCCCGTTCCTTTTCTGTGCTATAACGATGAAAGCGGTAGGTAGATCCGCATTCATGATAGTAAAAGAAGCAAGAAGGCAGTTCAGTGAAGTGACAGGACTCCTTGAAGGAGAGGCGGAACCGGATTATCAGAGACCAATAAATCTCAGTACAACGGCAGCACTAGAAGAGATGGTGATACCGGGGATGTTGGCCATAGTAGTGCCCTTACTGGTAGGCTTTGGACTTGGAGCTGCAGCCTTGGTAGGTTTCCTATTGGCAGCCACAGGTACTGGTTTCGTACTGGCTATCATGATGGCGAATTCAGGCGGTGCCTGGGACAACGCGAAGAAATATATCGAATCCGGACATCACGGCGGAAAAGGCTCGGAGGCCCACAAAGCGGGCATCATAGGAGACACCGTCGGTGATCCGTTCAAGGATACCTCCGGACCGTCACTCAATATACTTATAAAGCTCATGTCGATTGTATCATTAGTGTTCGCTAGTGCCATAGCGACCTATGCGATAGTATAGAACATCAAGGTGAACGATATATGTACATAATGGAAAGGAAAACAGACACGATCAGGATTCCTCCCGGCAGGCTTGACGAGGACATAGATATTGCTGCGGAGGAGATCGCAAAAGAGGAACTAGAAGGAGAGATAGTCGATGGAAACAAACTCTTGATACTCGCCGCCAACGTCGAAAGGAAAGGTGACGGAAGAGTGGTCCACGGTGATGGAGGCGTACATCAGCAGGTAGAATACGATGCTCTGGAATTCGAACTGGTAGAACAGGAACTGATCCAAGGATATTTGTGTGAAGTATTGAAGTTCGGTGCATTCGTCAGGTTTGGACCTCTCGACGGATTGCTTCACATCAGCCAGATAATGAACGACAAGGTGGAAGTGGATCAAGGTAACCAAAGATTGGTCGGAAAAGAATCCGGAGACTCTTTGGAGATAGATGATGAGATCAGAGCGAGGATTGTCACGGTGAGTGTCAACGATAGAAATCCTAGGGAGAGCAAGATAGGTTTAACGATGAGACAGACAGGACTCGGAAAGTTAGAATGGCTGGAAGAAGATGAAGAGGAGGAGTAAAAGTGGCTCAATTGAAAGCGTGTAAAGAATGTAATTATCTCACAGAAGAGAACGAATGTCCTCTCTGCGGAGGAGAAGTAGCTAGAGAGTGGCAGGGTTACCTCGTCATAATAGATCACGAGCATTCTACACTTGCTAAAAAAATGGGCATAAAGGCCAACGGAAAATTCGCTTTGAAGGTCCGAGGATAGATGTCTATCGAAGATTTACCAGAATCGGATTTAAAGCTCAAGAGAGAGCAGAGGAGTCAACTCAAAAAGGCTTTGGGGAACGTTGTGAAAGGTGGACTCCCCGAGAGGTATAAAGTGAAAGAGCCGATCATAACCGTCGGAGATTACGTTACCCATACGCTCCTCGAACAGCATATCATCCCCGATCTAGGAATAGTGGACAACAAGACAAGAAGAGGCCCTTACGAAGAAAAAGCCTGGGATGGAAAGGAATTCGATAAAAAGATCGATTTAAAGAACGCTCCCGAAAGGATAAACGAAGAGTCGTGGAAAATTATAAAAAGATCGATAGAAGATGAGGAAAAGATCCTTATAGAGGTTCATGGAGAGGAAGACCTGCTCTCTCTTCCGGCGATAATAATCTGTCCCCTCGGCGGTATAGTCATCTACGGCGTACCGGATAAGGGGATGGTTATCAACAAGGTTACGGAAGATTTGAAAGAAAAGGCTTGGGAAGTAATAAATAACATGATAGAAGTGAACGAAGGTAGATAAGATGGTCGAAGTCGAGATAGAACAGGAAAAAGAAAATAAGCTGATGCATAGAAGCGAGCTCACACTTAGAGTGGATCACGAAGGCGAAGGTACTCCTTCAAGGGAAGAACTATCTGGTGAGATTGCAAATCTGGTCAATTCCTCGCGCAACGAGATAGTGATCGATAAGATCGATACAGCGTTTGGCAAGGAAGAATCGATCGTGGAGGTCAGAGTCTACGATGATGAAAAATATATCGAGGAATATGAAAGAAAATATTTCCAAGAAAGGACGTAAAGATGGTGATATAGATGGCTAAAACAGACATGTATGAGGTCGAGGACGGCGAAGTCAAAAGAAAGAGGAGGAACTGTCCTAAATGTGGAGAAGGTGTCTTCCTAGCCGAACACGATGACAGGATCTCATGTGGTAAATGCGGTTATACCGAATTCAAGGACAAAAGTTAAGGTTCATTCCGGGCTCGTGGTGTAGCTACCTGATCTGACCCCAGATCTGGCTGCAAAGGATATCACCGGGGCTTCCGGAGCCCCAAACCCGGGTTCGAAAATCGATCTGGAAACACCAGGTCGAGCGGAATTCCCGGCGAGTCCGCTCACGTTGTTCGCTCCCTCGCCTTATCCTCAAAAAATCATAGATTTTCCTGCGGATATTTATGGAACAGTGTTCCATATATCGAAGGAAAAAAGAATTTTTTCCTGCGGATCCCGGCGAGTCCGTTATATTATCTCTGATAATTAACGGGCAGTTGAAGATCTCTGATTTCCGACTCTATCCCTCGCCTCATCCTTAAAAATTTTTTAAACTCTAGACCGAAATTTTAAAATATTACCGCTGATATCAGACAGCCCCTGAATATATACAGATGGAGGTACATATAATGAATGGAGATGAAAACACAGTGTTTATCGGAAGTAAGGAAACGATGAACTATGTCATGGCCGTTGTAACCCAGTTCAACAACGGTTCCGACGAAGTGGTAATAAAAGCGAGAGGAAGAGCGATAAGCAAAGCAGTAGATGTTGCGGAGATAACCAGGAACCGCTTCGTTCCCGATGCGGAGATAACAGACATAGTGACAGATACAGAAGAGATACCGATCGAAGAGGAAGACAGGACCACTAACGTCTCCTCTATGGAGATTACATTGAAATTGTGAGGGAAAGGTAGTCGTTTCAATAAAACATTTCTATCGGGAGGTTAAAACCTCTCGTCTAATCTTCCATATTTTTTAGAAACTTCTAAGTAACACTCTACTCTTTTCAAAATCGATATTGTGGAGCTAGAGGAACTGCAGAGAGAAGTTATCCGGTTCAGAGACGAACGAGAGTGGGAAAGATTCCACACTCCTAAAGATCTGACTCTTTCGATATCCATAGAGGCTGCTGAACTACTGGAGCTTTTCCAGTGGAAGGAAGATTCATTGAAATCGATCGAAAAGGAAAGGATTCGGGAGGAGATGGCTGATGTGATGATATATCTTTTGATCCTAGCAGATAGAGCAGATATCGATCTCGGCGAAGCGGTAAAAGAAAAAGTAAAAATGAATGAAGAAAAATATCCTCCCGACGAAGAGCATTTTAGCTAGAAGCAAAAGATTTTTATCTACAGAATTGAGAGGAGAATCCATGCCTGGAAAAAAAAGTAGGGATGACCTGTTGAAAGAGCGGATCCATATCCCCGGTAGGAAGACCTATGAAGAGGTCTTCGACAAAAGGACTCTGATGGAGCTCTATAATCTGATGAAAGACGGTGTTATAGATATACTAGATTTTCCGATATCGACCGGAAAGGAGGCCAAAGTTTTCAAAGGGGAACAGAAAGATGGTACTCCCGTTGCGGTAAAGATAATGAGGATAAATACTGCCGTGTTCCGAAAATATAGAAGATACATCGAAGGTGATTACAGATTTAAAGACGTACCTAGGGGGGTGAAGATGATATACTCCTGGACCAGGAAGGAGTTCTCCAACCTCAGGGTGATGCACAAGAACGGCGTAAGAGTACCTGAGCCTATCTCATTCTCGAAGAACATACTGGTCATGGAGTACTTAGATCATAGGGACTTCCCAGCACCGATGCTCAAAGATGTAGATATAGATCAAGAGGACATGGAGTACGTATGCAAGAACATTTTGGATTACATGGAGATCCTTTACAAAGAAGTTAACATGGTCCATGGAGATCTCAGCGAATTCAATATATTGATTTCAAAAAGTTATCCTTATTTGATCGATGTTTCACAGTCCGTTTTCATGGATCATCCAGAAGCGATAGATTTATTGGGGAGGGACATAAAGAACATAGTGAGATACTTCGGTTCCAATAACGTGGATATCACTGAGGAAGAAGTGATGGAGAAAATAGGTATGGATAAAGAATTGATGGAGATGTGAGACGATGCCGAGTATGAAGATACCCAAGAAAAGGATTGGTGTTCTGATAGGAAAGAATGGGAGCGTGAAGGAGAAGATAGAAGAGGAAAGCGGAGCCGAACTGGAAATAGACTCAAAAAACGGTGAAGTGGATATCGACGTAAGAGATATTGAGGATCCGATATTATCTTTGAAGGTCGAGGATGTTGTCAAAGCAATCGGAAGGGGTTTCAATCCCGAGAAAGCTATCGAGATACTGAGAGATGGAGTGGATTTTGCTCTTTTAGATATAAGGGACTGGGTCGGTAAAAATACGAACGCTGTTCACAGGATGAGAGGAAGAGTTATAGGAAAGAACGGTAGGACCAGAGAGCTCATAGAGGAGCTGACTGAGACCTACGTTTCGGTGATGGGTAATACCGTCGGTATAATAGGACCGAGTTTCCAGGCCAATATAGCGAGGAGAGCTGTAGAGATGCTGCTGGAAGGTAGGGAACACGCTACGGTTTACAAATATTTAGAAGATAACAGAGAAAAGATAAAGTTAGAGCAGAGTGGATTTCATCTCGAGAAGAGAAAGAATCCATAATTTTAATATATCTCTCGAGAAGTGTGCACCTGGTGTATTAGATGACAGTGAAATTGAATTTAGAAGAACTGCGCTTCGGTGAAGAACTGATCGAAAGAGGTTTTGGTCATTTGAGCGAGGGCGGTGTGATAATGGATGTGACCGATAGGGAAGAAGCCGTGATAGCTGAAGAAGCTGGTGCCGTCTCGGTGATGGCTTTGGAACAAGTCCCCGCTGATATAAGAGACGTCGGCGGCGTCGCTAGGATGGCTGATCCCGCAAAGATCAAGGAGATAGTTGAAGCTGTTGACATACCTGTTATGGCGAAATGCAGGATAGGACACGAATCTGAAGCGAAGGTCTTGGAAGCTTTAAATGTTGATATGATTGATGAATCAGAGGTTTTGACACCTGCCGATCCTTTTTATCATGTTGATAAAGCCAAGTTCGAAACACCCTTCGTCTGCGGATGTAGAGACTTGGGCGAGGCTTTGCGCAGGATTGGAGAAGGTGCTGCGATGATTAGGACTAAAGGGGAGGCAGGAACCGGAAATATAATCGAAGCTGTCAGACATCAGAGGACCGTGATGACCGAGATCAGAGAATTGAAGGAAAAAGATAAGATGGAGATCAACGACGTAGCCAAAGAGTACGGCGTGAGTCCCGATCTTGTCCGGGAGGTTGCGGAAAGACAGAGATTGCCTGTGATCAATTACGCCGCTGGTGGTATCGCGACTCCTGCGGATGCGGCCCTGATGATGCAGCTTGGAACCGACGGTGTTTTCGTTGGCAGCGGAGTCTTCAAATCAGAGAATCCAGAAAGGATGGGCAGAGCTATGGTCAAGGCAGTTGAATATCATGACGATCCAGAGAAGATAGCCGAAATATCCGAAGGACTCGGGAAGGCCATGCACGGTAAAGATGTTGATAGTCTTCCGGAAGAAGAGATGCTGCAGGAGAGAGAATCTAGCAGATGATCGGATCAACTTTCACCGACCCCCTTCCAGAAAGTTTATGAACCTCAAGCTTTTAAAGGTTTGACGAGAGCTTATGGCTTCCATCGCAGAGGAACTAGCAGAGAAACAGCAGGAGATATCCGTAGGAGAATTTTTCGAAAGGAACAAACATATTCTGGGATTCGATTCTCTCACCAAATCCTTGGTTACCGCGGTAAAAGAAGGTGTCGATAATTCTCTTGATGCTTGCGAAGAGGCGGAGATCCTTCCCGAAATCAAAGTAAAAATAGAAGAAGTGAACGATAGAGAGTACAAGATTTCTGTAGAAGATAACGGCCCGGGTATAGTAAAGAGAAAAGTTCCAGAAGTTTTTGGTAAATTATTATACGGATCGAGATTCCACGAGATAAGCCAGAGTAGAGGGCAGCAGGGCATCGGTGTTTCAGCGGTAGTTATGTACGGTCAATTGACTACAGGTAAGGCCACCCTCGTAAGATCGAAGGTCAAGGAGAAGGACTATGCTAACGAGATGAAGATAACTTTGGACACTAAAAACAACGAACCGGAAGTATTGGACGAGGAGGTAGTTATCTGGGAAGGAAAGGACCACGGTATGAGATTTGAAACGACAATAAAAGGCCTTTTACGGCGGGGGAGACATTCGGTCTTCGAGTACCTGAAAAATACGGCGATAGTAAATCCACATGCACGGATAGAATACGTAAGGAACGGGAACACCACGGTCTTCAAAAGGGCTACGGATCAACTTCCAGAAAAAACTAAAGCGGTGCAGCCTCACCTCAAAGGTATCGAACTGGGAACCTTGGCTAAGATGGCAAAGAATTCAAAGAGAAGAACGTTGAAATCCTTCTTGAAGCACGAATTCAGCAGGATAAGTTACAGTAAAGCTGAGGAGATATGTGAATATGCAGGGATCGACAAAAAGACCAACCCAGGTGAGCTTGAAGTCGAAGATTGTAAAGACATACTGAAGGCTGCGGAGAAAGTCAAACTGATGGCTCCTAAAACGGATTGTTTATCTCCTATCAAGGGGATGCTCATAAAGAAAGGACTAAAGAATGTCCTGAAAGGAAAACACCCAGATTATTACGCTCCACCTACTACTAGGGATCCAGAGGTCTTCTCAGGTAATCCATTCCAGGTCGAAGTGGGTCTTGTCTATGGCGGTGATCTTCCGAAGGATGGTCCGATTAATGTTCTGAGGTTCGCTAATAGAGTTCCACTGATGTACAAGAAAGGAGGATGTGCAGTGACCAGCGCCATAAAAAATATAGACTGGAGGATCTACGGACTCGATCAGAGAGGCGGTAAAGGCATGCCTAAAGGCCCTGCGGTGGTGCTAGTGCACGTGGCTTCCACTAGAGTGCCCTTCACTTCAGAAGCGAAGGAAGCGATAGCCGATATACCTGAGGTTATCGACGAGATAGAAAAGGGTTTGAGGGAGTGTGCGCGAAGCCTAAGAACTCACCTTAACAGGGAGAAAAAGAGAAAGAAAGTGAAGAAGAAATTCACGGTCGTTAATGACATACTGCCGATGATAGCGGAAAAGTCAGCCCAGATCGTTGGAAAAGAGACCCCCGAGTTGAGCAAATCCATGACCAAGATAATGGGTGTCGTTTACGTGGATAAAAACTACGAATGGGATAATGGTGTGTGTAAGATCGACATCGAGATAATGAATTACACTCCAAAAGAGAAGGATATGAATCTCTTTTTTGAAAAGCCGTATCCTGAAACAGAACTGCTCTCTTCGAACGAAGAACCGGCTCATCAGGGTGATCATCTCGAGTGGAAACTCGAATCTTTGAAACCTTCTGAAAAGAGAAAGATCAGTATCGAATTCGACGGGGGTCTCGAAAAGGACGATCTGGACGGCACGGACGTTTATATAGAGGGCATCACTGAAACCAAGTTGATCGGTGCTGAACCTCTGCCGGATGACTGGGATATAGAGCTAGCTGAGATAAAGGAGGGTCAATGATGAAGGAGAAATATAAGGACAGGTACGAAGATGCACTCAATGAGCTGAAAGGTATAGCAGAAAAGTTCTACGAGCAGTTGGAGGACGGGGAAGTACCAAACATGAGGATACCGACCCGTTCTAAATCTAATATAGAATTGGACCGAAGAGAAGGCGTATGGAAACTTGGAGATTCTAAAACTAGAAGGTCCGCAAAGAAACTGAAAAGTGCAAGGATGCTTTTGCGGACTCTCTACATGTTAGAACTCATACAGGACATGATAGAGGAGGATAAATCCTCCACGTTGAGAGAGATGTATTACATCTCTGAAGGATGGGATAAAGCGGAGTTCAGCAAGCAGAGCGAGTCGGATAGTCTAGCTGAAGATATGGAGTTGGTGACTGGCTGTTTAAGAGAGGATTTCAAACTCAGACCTGAGGAAGACGGTGCAAGATTGATAGGAGATATCACCGTGGAAGAGGTGAACAGGAAAGGAGAAATAAGAGAGATAAACTGCAGAGACGATGTAGGAGATTCCGGTTACACCATCCCCTATAATGTAGAATCCGATAAAGTGACATTTGGTGATGTCAACGTTGACTTCTTGATAGCTATAGAAACTGGCGGTATGTTCGATAGATTGGTGGAGAACGGTTTTGATGAAGAAGCTAACGCTCTGCTGGTACATCTAAAGGGACAGCCAGCAAGGGCAACGAGAAGAGTGATCAAAAGATTGAGCGAGGAAGAGGACGTGCCCGTGGTGGTTTTCACGGATGCGGATCCTTGGAGCTTCAGGATCTTCGCTTCTGTGGCATACGGTGCAATAAATACAGCGTATCTTTCCGATTTTCTAGCGACTCCGACCGCGGAATACATAGGCATCACGGCGAGCGACATCATGACCTATGATCTGCCGACGGATAAGCTTTCGAAGAACGACAGGAAAGCTCTAGAGCAGGAACTTGAAGATCCCCGATTCGATACTGACTTCTGGAAAGAAGAGATAGAGACGATGTTGGATATCAACAAAAAGGCAGAGCAGCAGGCGCTAGCAAAGTACGGATTGGACTACGTGACCGATACTTACCTTCCGGAAAAATTAGAGCAGATGGGATTGATGTAGATATACCACATTTCAACGTATCCTTTTTGCATAGATCCTTTTTATGTCTTCGGCTTTGACTTTTCCATCTTTTTCCATACCATCATGGGTAAGTATACGGTGGATGACCGCTTCATCTTTGTCGAACTCCAGCATGTCGTTCACATAGAACTCTTCCTCAGGAACGACCTCTAGAATTTCTGATGAACTGCTCCTTCCTTTATTGACTGTTACCTTAACGCGGACCTTGTCGTGTTTTTTAGCCCATATAGTCTTGATATCCTCCACCTTTGAGGAGTCTGTTCTTGCGATGCCGTCCTCTTTTTTCTGAGCTATAGATGTCACCTTTACAGTGGATTCATCCAAGATCAGCTCGTCATCTTTGTGGATCCATTCGTCCGGGTAGAGTGAGATCTTATCTTTATTAGATTCATCCTTCCAGCTCACCACTATGGGCACATCGATCGCTTTCTTTTCTCTGATCGTTCTATGCTCCGTGGTACCGCACTCTTCGCATTTGACGATGCCGTCGATGGTCACTTCTTCTCCTTTAGTTCCCAGTTCTCCTTTCAAGATCTCATGAAGGGTCTCCTCCCCACAGACTGAACATTCAAGATAATATGAATTTGGAACTTTCATCTCTATCCACCTTCTATTTCTCTTTTTTAACCTTATATCTGCGGTTATATCAATCTTCCCATAACTCGAAGCCGCACTCGCATTCGCTATTATTCATATCTCTTCCACATTTGGGGCAGGAAGATATCTCGATCAGATATTCGGCCCAAGCTTCTGCGACATCTCTTTCGTCAGATTCCACTACTCTTTCATAGATCTCCTTCTGCTCCTCTGTTCTCACCAAGGGTTTCAATTTGGTGTAATCCCGTGTTGGTCCTTCCTTGACATCCATTATACCTTTCTTTTTAGCATAGATGGCTAAAATTATACCGGCTAGAAAACCTGTGATGTGAGCTGCATGAGCTATCCCCTCAGGTTCTATCAAAGCTATTCCGGTCTGCATCATTACGAAAACACCGACGGCGATATCCACTCTGATCCTGGGCATCAAAATCGGGCCGAGAAGCATAGTTATCTTATCCCTAGGATAAAGATAGACCAGAGTACCCATGATACCCCACACTGCCCCAGAAGCTCCCAAAGTAGGTATCGTTATACTCCCTGTCACCCAATTGAGTGAGTGTTGACCTAGAGTGGCGAAGATCCCTGTGGCGAAGTAAAATATGAATGTCCATTTTTTCCCCACTCTACTTTCGAGGGCCATCCCTATGAAAAAGAGGACTATCAGGTTCCCAAATATGTGCATAAAGCTAGCATGGGTAAACATGCTCGTCAGAAGTGTGTGAGCACGCGTAGGTAACTCACTCAGCAAAAGGTCGCGAGCCATGCTTGAAAGGATAGGGACGGTACCGTCTGCGTTTTGATAAAGTATCACCCGACTGAAGAGCTCCGGGCTGATATATCTATTTACCAGAAAAAAGATCAGCATATTTTGGATGATTATCACCTGTACTAGAAGCATCTCTGTCTTCCAGGCATAAATCAGCCCACCGATTATGATAGAAAGTACCGTCAAGAGGACTAGTAAGTCTAGCATCACGTAGTTATCTTATCTTTTAAGATTTAGTATTATCCCTCTTACCATAGGCTTTTTCGGTTGTATTCCCTTCCATTAGGGGTATAGCAACATCTTTTTCTCTAGTGAGTTCTTTCGCTTTATCTCCTTTGATCATTCCCTGCTCTGTGACAAGGTAAATCTCGAATCTATTATCCAAAGGTACTGATTCAAAGTAATCGTTGTGTACCTTTATATATTCCGAATCACTCGACCATACTTCTTCAGGTCCATGTTTTTCCTTTTCCTTCACTTCCAGACCTTTAGGCAGGAATTTAGAAGTATCAGCTAACACGTAGACAGGAACGTTTTCCAAGTCAGCGGACAAAACCAATGGGTAAGTGCCGATCTTGTTGATGAACAGGTCTTCAGTTACTGTATCAGCGCCAACCATCACAGCATCCGCCCCATCCAAGCCCTTCACCACCGCTGCATCTATCCAGTAATGAACTATAGTATATTTAGATATCGTTTCTGCAGTCTTTCTCCCCTCTCGCTTAGGTCTAGATTCGAAAACTGTGACTTCATCTGCAGCCTTCAAGGTCTCTACCACTGTAGAACTGTAACTCAATGTTGCTATATGTGAAATAGAATCTTTCTCAATTACTCCTTTAGCCTCTTTAACGACCTTATCTTTCGCCCTTTTCAACCGACCTTTGAACCTTTTTGAAGCCCATCGATGATCCTCTCCTTTTTTTATAGAAGTGAGGACTTGATTGGCCAGATTGATAAGGGATGTCATAGCTCTGCGGTTTTTTATGAGAGCGGCAGCGTATTCCTCAGCTTCTTCTTCATCCAATGCTCCTAGACTTTCAGCCGCTTCCAATGCCAGCTCTGAGGCTCCTTTCTCTGTGTCGTTGATTATCTCTTTTGCCGATCTACATTCCATGTTATACTAAAAAGAAGATACCGATATTTTTAGTTAATCGTCGATCGAGTCGATGATCAGAGTCAGTTTTATTAGTAACCCTATTGATTCATTATATAGAAGGTGGAGCCCGAATGAGAGAAACCGATATATCTCCTGGACTTCAGGAGTGCTACATGGAAGGGTGTGTGAGGAAACATTGCCCGAAATGTGGAGGTCATATTAGGAGGGTGAAATCCGAGCATGGAGAATTTTTTTGCGATTTCTGCGGTGAATATTTTGAGAAAGAAGAAGTAGAGTGATGACTTTTTTTTCCACTACTTTCACTTGGGTCCTCAGTAAAGATTTAAATCATCCTTCCCAATTCGTGGACCGATGGTGAAGTTCGCTCATATCGCAGACTGTCATCTAGGCGCCTTCGGCCGCAATCCAGATCTCAGAGAATACAATCTGAAAGCTTTTGAAAAAGCGATAGATATCAGTATAGAAAGGGAAGTCGATTTCATCATCATAGCCGGTGATCTTTTTCACAACCCACATCCAGACATGGACGTGGTAAATAGAGCGGTTCAAACATTGATGAGAGCTAGAAGAGAGAACATCAGGATCTACTCGGTTTATGGTTCCCATGATTTCAACATAGCTAGGGCCTCTCTAATCGATGTTTTAGAGAGTGCGGAAGTGTTCAAGAAGGTCGTCAATTATCTGGAAGAGGAGAACAGACTGGTACTCAAAGAAGATCCCTCTGGAGTTTCTATCGCCGGATTGAGCGGAAGAAAGAACAGAGCGGATGTGAGCTATTTCGAGCAGATAGATTTTTCTTTTCCGGCTGGAGATGATAAAAGCATATTTGTCTTCCATTCTCCCATCGCAGAATTGAAGCCGGCCGAGATACACGAGGAGAGGAGCCTCCCTCTCTCGTCTCTACCAGAAAATTTTGACTATTATGCTGGAGGGCATATACATATGAAGATAGCAGATAGTGATAACTCTATTTACTATCCCGGGCCGACATTCGGCGCCTCTTATACCGATCTAGTGCGAGATGAAAGGGGTTTTTATCTGGTAGATGATTGGGAACCGGAATATATCAGGTTTGAAGAACCAGAGATATTATCGAAGCGTATAGACGCTGAAGGTCTGAAGATCGAAGAGTTGGAGGAAGAACTGGAAAGCCTTCTGAATGAACTGATGGAAGGGGATATCTTACTTTTGAAGGTTTTCGGTAGACTCTCTCAGGGAACCCCTTCAGATATAGATTTCAATGATATCAAAAGTCGGCTGAAAGGAAAAGGTTTCGATACGGTATATCTTAACAGGAGAGAACTCGATGGTGAGGAACTAGAGCATATCAAAGTGAAAGAAGAAAAAGAGGAGGAGATAGAGAGAAGATTGTTGGAAGAACAGGTTGGTGATGAGTTCGGTCAGAGTTTCGGACAGGAACTTCTAAAAGTGCTCAAGATGGAGAAAAAAGATGGGGAAACCGAACACGATTACGAGGAGCGTATATGGGAAGAGGTCTGGGAACTGGTAAAAAAGAGGGATGAATATGAGACCGGAACGGATGAGGCTGAAGGGAAAGAAAATACTGAGGGCCAATATGAAGAAAAAGAGTATTCACGAGAGAAAGGCGTTGGAGGCCAGATAACCTTGAGTGATTTCGGAGGTGACCGATCATAAAGTTGAATAGGTTGAAGATAGAAAACATCAGAAGTTATAAAGAAGAGGTCATCGATTTCGATGGCGGTATACTACTTTTCCAGGGAGATATAGGATCAGGAAAATCATCTATTCTATATGCGTTGGAATTTGTCCTGTTTGGAGCTACCGAGAGAAACTTTTACGACAAGATCCTTAGGCACGGAGAGAACGACGCCTCCGCAGAATTAGAGTTCAAAGTGGAAGATAAATCGATGATAGCTTACCGCTCCATAAGGAAAAGGACCAGCGATTGGGCCAAAGAGTGTTACATTGAGTCGAACGGGAAAAAGATAGAACTTTCATGGGAGGAGATGAGAGAGAAGATAATAGATCTCCTCGGATTGAGAGAATCTACAAGAGGAAAGGTCGAAACCTTCCATATGAGCATCTATACACCGCAGGAGAGGATGAAAAGCATACTTTCGATGAATGACGAGGAACGTTTGGAATCGATAAGGAGGATATTCAATATCCAGGAGTATGAGAGGGCGGCGGAGAACATTAAGATAGTCAAGAACGGTCTAAAGAACGAGATCGGGAAACTCGAAGTCAAAGCAGAAGGAATAGATGAAGCGGAAAAGGAGATTGAAGAAACCGAGGAAGAAATCGAAGAGAGGAGCGAGGAAAGGAAAAACGTCGTAGAAAACTTGGAAAGATGCGTAGAAAGAAAGGAAGAGATCAAAGAGGATAAAGAGAAGTTAGAAAAGCTGGAAGATAAAAAAAAGGAAGTCGAAAATGAAAAGAAGAGATGTAGAGAACGGATCGAAGATACGGAGGAAAATTTAGAGGAGATCAAAGAAGAACTGAAGAAGATCGAAAGTGACGAAAAAAGGTTGAAAACTGTGAGGGAAAAAAAGGAGGAATACAAGAAGATCAAAAAAAGAACGGAAGAGATCAGAGAAGAGTTGGAGAAGAAAAATGAATTGAGGAATGAAAAAAAGCAATCGAAAGTTGAATTGAAGAATAAAGAAGAAAGGCTGGAAGAGTTGAAAAATAAAGAGGAGAAAAAGGGAGGATTGGAGGAAGAGATCGAAAGACTAAGTGAGCAGATCAAAGAGCTTGAGGAGATGAAAGAGAAGAGAGAAGAGTTGAGAGAAAAGATGAGCGAACTAAGAGGAGATATAAGATCTGAAAAAAGCAAATTGAGGGAACTGGAGGAAGAACTAGAGACTTTTAAAGATCTGGAAGGAGAGGCCGAATGCCCTAAATGTCAGCAGCCTTTAGACGAGGAACATCTAGAAGAGATAATTGACGGAGTCGAAAAAGAAATAGTTGAAAGGAGGAAGACTTTAAAAGATCTCAAAGAGAAGAAAGATGATACGGAAAAAGAACTTCAAGGAATAAAAGAGAAAATTAAAAATTTGGAGAGTAAAGAGAAGGATCTGAACTTCAAGAGAAGAGAGATAAAGCGATTGAAAAAAGAGTTGAAAGATAAAGGACCCTTGAAGAAAGAGAGGGAAGAATTGAAGAAAGAGATATACGGATTGGATGAAAAATTGAAAGAGATAGATATAGAGAGATCGGATCTAGAAGAGAGTAAAGAAAAGGAAAAAGATCTACAGGAATATAAGGATGAATTCACCAGGATAAGAGAGCGGCTGAAAAAGAAGTCAGATCTTCTGAAAAAGGAGAGGGAAAGGGAAAAAGATTTGGAAGAATTAAAAAGTGAGTTTGAAGAACTGAAAAAAGAACTCAAAGGATTGAAAGATAGATTTTCGGAAGACGAGTTGAAGGGATTACGGGATGAATATGAAGATCTCATCGCTAAAGAGAGTCAATTGAAGGAGAAAAAGACAAATCTGAAGAGAGAGATAAAGAGGCTTGAAGAAGAATTGAAGAAGGAACGTAAAGAACTAGAGGAGAAGAAAAAGAGCAGAAAAGAGGCCAAGGAACTGAGGAGATTAAGATCGTGGGTAGATACGCAATTCAAGGAGACCATCAAGTCTATAGAAGAACACAGGTTGGCGCAGATCAGAGGGGATTTTGCCAGCTACTTCAAGGGTTGGTTCGACGAGATACTAGACGATCCTGAAGTGAGTGGTAGGTTGGACGAAAACTTCGCACCTATAATTTCCGTCCAGAACAACGAAACTCCTGTGAGTGATCTGAGCGGAGGAGAGAGGACTTCGGTTGCACTCGCTTACAGGTTGGCGTTCAACACTATGATAAAAAAAGAACTAGGCCTTCAAAGCAATCTTTTGGTTTTAGATGAACCTACTACGGGCTTCAGCAGAGAACAGCTAACCAGATTGAAAGATGTGATGGAAAAAGTCACGGCCGATCAAGTCATCATAGTTTCCCACGAAAATGAGATCGCCAATATAGCAGACGTTGAGTATTTGGTCGAGAAGACAGATGGTGTTTCAAAGGTGGAAAAGGTCGGAAGGTGAGATTCACATACCCAATATCTTTTTCATCCTCAAGCTGTCTCTATCCAGTTCCGGGGTTTCACATATCACGGTTATGTCGTACTCTTTTTCTTTGAGTATTTGAGCGAGTTGTCTGAAATCTGGTTCGTATTCTTCAAGATTGAGGTGTTCTTTTTCGCCCTTGTCCCCGTATTTTATAGAAGAAAAATGAGAATGTAGATGGTTCTTCTCCTGCATCGCCTCATACTTTTCTAATAGTCCTCTAAAATCTTGTTCATCCTTCAATACTCCACCATATCTGGCATGGTAATGGGCGAAATCTAGGACGGGAACAACACTAGAAGTCCTGTTCATCACCTTCTCTATCTCTTCTAGAGTCCCCCAGCTCTTCTCCTTTCCCATCTGTTCTAACCCTATCTTCACATCCAAGTTCTCTTCTTCTATCTTTTCTGCACATTCAACGACGCCGTCACCGATTATTTCGGTAGCTTCATCACTGGACATCCCGGAGTAATAGCCTGCGTGCACGGTGATGACCCATGCGTTCATCTTGTCCGCTAGCCTGGCGCTCTTCATGATCCTCTCCTTGCTCTTCTCGATTGTTTCCTCGCTTTCAGAATTCAAATTTATGTAGTAAGGGGCATGTATACTGAGTAATATATCGTGTTTTTCTGCTTCATCCCCTATATCCTCTGCAGTGGATTCTTTCATCCTTGCCCCTCTTACGAACTGTACTTCCATCGCATTCAATCCTTCTTCTGCTAGATACTCCATACTTTTCTTCGTTCCGTTCACTCCGTGAGGTGTTCCTCCTGGGCCTAGATATATCATGGTATGAGATTCCACTTCTTTTAAAAATAGTTTTGGCTGGTCAAAGAAAATCAGAATCCCATGAGCTCGATGAAAAAAAGTACAACTATCAACAGCGTCATCATTATCGGTATTATGAACCACGGACTTATATCAAAGTGGTCTTGGATAGTCAGATCACCGAGATCCATGATGCCTAGCTTTTTTTGGATCCGCGCATAGAAAGAGGCGTAAACCCCGGCTCCGATCAACATCCCGATTATGCCTATCAGTGCGTGTATAGATCCCGTTCCGAACGCACCGGCCATTGTACCAGGACAGTACCCTAGTAGAGCAAAGCCCACACCGAATATCAACCCTCCAATTATCACCGGCCAAACATTGAAGGGTTTGATACTCAGATCTGCGATCTTGAGATGGGAAAGCAGGTAGACGCCCGCCATACCTGTTATTATCGCACTGAATATTATCTGAAGTACTGTGAAGTCTCTTAACATGAGCTGCTCGATTATTACTCTGTATTCAGTCGCTCCGCCTTTCTGCAGTAAAAATCCAAATACAACGCCTATTAGAAGTGCTATAGCCAGTCTATACTTCCTCTCCTCTCTCAATTTTTGCAGCATTCATATACCCCCTATTAGAGAATAAAGTAATAATGCGGTGATAAATCCACCCACGAAGAACATTATGAAGGCCACCCAACTGCTCACCGCCAATTGGATGGTACCGCTGATACCGTGCCCGCTCGTGCATCCTCCGGCCATCCTGGCCCCGAAACCGATGAAGAACCCCCCTAGGAGTGCTGCTGCGATCCTCAAAAGCACGCTGGAACCGAAGGCGTTGCTCCATAACTGCGGAATGACCTCAAGATCAAAGGTGCCGGATAATTGAGAAGAGATGAAGGCCCCTATGATGACTCCTAAGATCAACATCATCTCCCAACCCAACTCAGGGACGAACTTTTTGTAATATTCTTTTTCATCGATTTTCTTACCTCTGAACAACCTTTCGATCAGTCCGGTAGTTCTCGCATAGGCGGTAGAGCATCCTATCGGTCTATTGGCAAGAATAAAGCTCAGCCAAACTAATACGCCTATCCCTGCGCCCACAAGGTATGGAGACCACCTCACCGCTTCTAACCAATCCATGATTATACAACCAGGTTGAAGCTATAAGTGTTGTTTTTTGATTTAAACTTTTTTTAGAATGAATGATTGATAGTTCCTAAAAAATCCTGATAAAAACAGAAAATATAATAAACTAACGAACTGATATTCCCTGTAGGAGTTTGTAAGATGGAGATCAAGAAATTTAAGAAGGACTCAGCTTACAAAGGTGATCTGCCAGAAGGTTGTAAAAGATGTGCTGAGGGTGGAAAGATGGTCCTTCTGGTGACTGGGAGTTGCGATTCTGGCTGCTGGTACTGCCCTCTATCAAAGAAGAAAAAAGGTAAGCCTGTTGTTTACGCTAACGAGAAAAAAGTGGAAAGAGAGGAAGAGATACTTGAAGAAGCAAGAAGTATAGATGCTTCAGGTACAGGTATCACAGGCGGCGATCCACTCTGTGAGGATGCCTATACGAAGGATATAGAAGGTGGTGACGAACACGTCATCTCACAGGCCGAACAGACCGCAATGTACATACAACTGTTGAAAAGCGAATTCGGTGGAGATCACCATATACATCTCTATACCCAATCTACTGATATGGATGGGATCCGAAGAGTCTACAACTGTGGTATAGATGAGATAAGATTTCACCCTGAAATAAAAAGTTGGAAGAATATCGAGGAAACTGAATATCCTCTAGTTTTGAAAGAGATAAATGATGAGATGGACATATCAGTGGGTCTAGAGATCCCAAGTATACCGGGAAAGGAGGAAGATAGCGTCCATCTTTTAAACGAGTTGGGAAAACTCGTCGATTTCGTGAATATAAATGAATTAGAATTTTCCAACACCAATTCCGAAGAACTAAAAAAGAGAGGATTCAAGCATAAAAGTGAGGTCTCCAGTGCTGTAAAAGGAAGTGAAGAACTTGCTATGAGATTACTGAAAAAAGATTTCGGAACGGATCTTCATTACTGTTCTTTAGCTTTCAAAGACGGCGTCCAGCTCACAAACAGGATGAAGAGGAGAGCCGAAAATATAGCGAAGAAGGAAGATATCATAACCGATGAAGGAATGATAATCCGTGGTATGATAGAGACCGAAAATGGGAGAGGGGTCGCTAGAGAACTAAGGAACATATTCGATATCTCTGAAGAACTGCTGTGGTACGATAAAGAAAAAGATAGGATCGAATGTTCACTACCGCTTCTCAGGCACATACATGAGAGTCTTGACGAGAAGTGTTATGGTATAGAGGTCTATCCTACAGCGGATGCGTTAGAAGTCGAAAGGTGGCCATTATGATGGATAAGTGTAGGTTGAACTTGGGAAAGCACAATATTTGATAAATTATTCAAAATGATAATCGAACTAGGCCTAGCTATCTTACAGAGATTATACTCTGACCCATCTAGCTAGTGTGTATGCGATAAATATGATCCCTCCGAAAAGAGTTATAGTCGGACCCGATGGGAAGTCAAATACATAGGATAGGAACAGTCCGCCCATAACAAAGATGAGAGATAATATCCAGGAGTATAGCATTATCTTTTTTATATCATGACTCAATCCACTAGCTATAGAGGCGGGCATAGTGAATAATGCTATGACCAATATTATTCCTACAAACCTGAGAAGGAAAACTATTGATAACGCTACTATCACTAGAAGAAAGAGGTAAAAAAAGGTCGTCTTCACCCCAGCTACTTCTGCGAACTCCTCATCAAAGGAAACGGCTTGCAGTTCATGGTAAAACAGGAAAACCGCCACTAGAACGAAAACGACGAGGATGGAGAGCAGATAGATATCTACGTCGCTGATCATGTATATATTTCCGAACAGAACGTTCTCCATCGAAGTTTGATAACCCGGGGTCAAGGTGAAGAACAAGGCTCCCAAAGCCATACCTAGGACCCATATTATACCGATAGCGGTATCCTCTCTTTGAACCTTTTTTTTACTCATCAAGCCTATACCTACGGCTGAGATCAGAGCGAAGACGGCGGCACCGGCCAATGGATCGAAAGAAAACACGAGGTAGTGGCTTAAGAAAAATGCGAGGCCTATTCCTCCAAAAGAGGCGTGAGCTATACCGTCGCTTATGAAAACGATCCTCTTTATCACGACGTATGTACCCACTATCCCAAAAACTATCGATGCCAAAAATCCAGTGATCATCGCTCTTCTGTAGAAAGTATATTCTAAAAGTTCGAAGAATCCGGAGATCAAGTCGATTATCAGGTAAATGGAACTTACCGGTAGGATAGACATCTTAGGATTCCTCCATCTTCATATTCTCGTGGGTATGAGCTATGACGTCCATCTCACATCCGTAGGACTCTTCGATCATCTCATGTGTTAACTCTCCAGAGCCGTGATATATCAGGTCCTGGTTCAGACAGGCGACTTTTTCTACGTAAGAGGAGAGGAAACCTACGTCGTGAGAAACTAGGATTATCGTTTTGTTCCTCTTTTCATTCAACTCCTTCAAAAGCTCATAGGTACTCGTCTTGATCTTCTCGTCCACGCTGGCTGTAGGTTCGTCTAGAAGAAGGATCTCGGGTTCACAGACGAGTGCTCGAGCCATGAGAACCCGCTGCTGCTCTCCACCGGAAAGGGAGGAAAACTGTCTATCTTTGAAACGATGCATCTCTACTTTTTTCAGTGCTTTTTTAGCTTTCCTTTTGTCTTCCCTGGAGTAGAAAGGTTTGAGTCCTAATCTTCCTATACGCCCCATCAGCACTACGTTCCAAACGTTTATAGGGAATTCTGCGTCGAAGTCGGTATGCTGTGGAACGTAACTCACCTTTCCTCTAAATGATGAGGGTCTTTTCCCGAACACTCTAACTTTTCCTTTATCAGGTTCTAGAAGACCTAAGATGATTTTGAGTAGAGTAGTTTTCCCGCCTCCGTTCGGCCCTATGATGCCTAGGAAATCACCTCGATCCAACTCCAGATTTATGTCTCTAAGGATGTCGTTTTCTCCTTTCGTCAAGTGAACGCCCTCTATCGTCAGGGCTTTTTTTCCTAATTTATCTTCTTTTTTGAAAACCCCTATCATCATATCATCTTTCTTAGGCCACTTCTACATCTATAGGAGGCGTTGTATAGTCTACGTGGTCACCATGGATCAATTCAAAGACGACTTCTGTACTGCCCTCTTCTTCACCTTCTATGTGAACATGATCCCCGTGTTCATGGAAGCTCACTATGTCATCAGCTCCTTCTGCTAAACTAACTCCCAACTGGTACTCTTCTCCCAATTCTATCTCGTGTCCGTGATCATCTTCTATATAAGCTCCTAATGACAGGTGTTCACCTTCATGCATCTCTAAAGGGGCATCATGCCAGTGATCACCGTGCACGTACGCAATTACATCATCAGTCTCCCGATCGATTATCTCGAACTCTCCAATTTCATCCTCGTGATCGTGCTCGCCTACAAATACGTCTATAGAGGGCGTCTCATAAACTATATCATCGTCGTGGATTAGTTGGAAAGCTACTCTTGTATTTCCTTCTTCTTCCCCGTGTATGTGTACATGATCGCCGTATTCATTGAAGGAAACTACACTTTCATCGGCATCTAAAGCATAATTCACACCTAGTTGATAGTCATCCCCTAATTCTATCTCATTCCCATCTTCGTCTTCTATATATGCTCCGAGTGATACTTGTTCGCCTTCATCCACCTCTGGAAGAGAACCATGCCAGTGATCACCATGCACATAAGCTACATCATCTTCTGTATCTCTATCGATTATGTCGAATGTTTCAATCTCATATTCATGTTCATGTTCGATATCAAAATCTCTCAACTCGATATTTTTACCGCCGTCGATGATCTCCATATCAGGATTCTGATTTTCTATGGCATCCATGTGCCGTTCTTCGAACTCGATACCCGAACCAAGTTTGAAGTAAGCGTCCGCATCTGACAATCTCTCCATCCTACTGGGCTCCGGCTCGTAAGTGTGAGGGTCCTCACCGTGCGGGACCATTTCTACCGTATCTATCCTGTTACCACCCACTTCTTCTACCCATTCGATCTGTGGAGGGATGGTGACCGCTACTGTTAGTTCTTGCTCTGAGGAAGAGAGTCTTTCTATCGACGACGGCGATCCCTCGATAGCATCCATTAAGGTTTGGGAAACATCTCTCATATTATCTAAATAATCTTCAGCTAACGGATCTATAGTTTCGACTGTTCCGTCGATCTCATCAGCTATAGTTTGAGCCGCTTCTTCGTCGAACTGAGGTGAGGTGAATATGACTTCGACATCTTCATCCTCAGCACGGTCGATCAAACCCTGTATCTGTCCTGGACCAGGATCATCACCCTCGACTTCGATCGCCATCTGTTCTAAACCATAATCGTCCGCAAAATAACCCATCGAAGGGTGATAGATCATGAAAGTTTCTCCTTCCGGGATGTTCTCCTCTAACTCTTCATCCAGATCCCTTAACTCCGACGTATAATCCTCTGCATTATTTTCATAAAAATCAGCGTTCTCCTCGTCGATCTCACCGATCTTCTCGACAAAACGGTCGATCATCTTTTCAGCATTTCTAAGAGAGGTCCATGTGTGTGGGTCTGACCCGGTTCCCGTTCCGTCGGCTTCCTCGTCCCGGAACATGTATCCTAGGACACCAACTGAAACTATCAGTATCACCGCTACAGCTATAACGCCCAACTTTTTCATACTCATTCCATATATATTCCACATCTCAGAATCTTCTTCTGACATATTTCATACCTCCATCTTGTTATCTGGTAAAGAAAAGCTTTTTTTAACCCAATGACATCGGTAAAGTTCATCTACATCTGGATCAAGATCGGGATCGATACAATAGCCGCAATCGCAGCTCAATTCCTCCTCAAATTCATCACAGATCTTCTCTATCAACCTTTCACTCACGTGTTCTTCCAGTGAAGAGGATTCTTTACAAGCCTCTTCGTCTGATAAGCCTAGTGATCTTTTTAAAAAGATCTCAAGAGCATGATGCCTTTCTATGTCATCTTTTATTGTTTGTGTAGCTTCCCGATTTAGTCTTATACCTTTTTTTGGTATATATTCACCGTAACCCAGCTCTTCTACTTTTTTCATCTTTTTTAAAGCTCCAGCTCTTGAGATATCCATGATTTTCGAGAGTTCTGAAGGTCCTACCGGTTCTTCTTGGGCCCTGAGCAGAAACAAAGCTCTCAGATGCTCCCTATCCCTACCTGTTTCTTCTACATTAGTATCATTCTGCATGGTATCGCCCGGTCACGCTTGTTAACTAGGGGTTAACCATTATAAATATGTTATGGTGATGATTTGCAAAAAGGGATTCGAGGTCTATACAGAGGCAATCAATTTTTATATCGCCAACTGGTTGTAACGGATGATGAAGGTTTCAGAGATAGAACGGTGCTGGAACGACTTGCTTGAATGGTATAGTGAAAACGATATAGATAAGGCACATGTAGCTTACTCAGGTGGAAAAGACAGTACTCTAGTGTTGGATTCAGCTGTTGAAGCGTTAGATGATGTTCAGGCCGTGATCATCGACGATGCGATGTATCCTGACCAGGAGATCGAAGAGGCGAAAAGTATGGCGGAGGATATCGGAGCAGAATATCAGGTGATAGAAACAGATAAACTAGCAAACGAGGAGTTGAAAGACAATCCTCCAGAAAGATGCTACCACTGCAAAAAAGAGCTGTTCGATTCGATCGAGGGTGAAGGCACGATATTAGAAGGTACCAATGCCAGCGAGGTAAAAGGTCATAGACCTGGGGTGAAAGCAGTTAAAGAGCACGCTAGAGCTCCTCTACTTGAAAGAGGTATAGGGGAAGAAGAAGTGAGAGAGATCCTCAAATGGAGAGGGATACAAGTCTGGGATAAACCATCTTTCGCCTGCCTAGCTAGTAGATTTCCTTCAGGAAAGGAACTCAGCGAAGATGAGCTGAAAAGAGTGGAGAGGATCGAGAAAAGACTGTTCGATCTTGGTGTGGAACAACTTCGAGTTAGACATTTCGGAGATACCGCTAGGATAGAAGTATGGCCTGAAGATATGCAGAAGATAATAGATCACAGGGATGAAATTGTTGATCTGTTGAAAAGAGAAGATTTCGAGAACTTGTTTCTAGACCTCGAAGGTTACAGGACCGGTTCGATATCATCATAAGGTGGAAGATAGTATGGATGAGCTAGAAAAGATGTTGGAAGATCACAAAGAAGGTAAGATATCGAGTGAAGAAATTAAAGAAAAGATATTAGAGCTGCCCTACACTGATTTTGGTGAAACTAAAGTAGATACTTTCAGGGAGATCAGGAAAGGTCTACCTGAAGCCGTTTACTGTCCTGGGAAATCAAAAGAACAGCTTGAAAACATCGCTGAGGTTGGAGATCGTCTCTTCACCCGGGCAGAGGAAGAAGATTTTGAGATCGTTAGATCTGTCAGAGATGATGCAAAATTCAAGGAGAAAGCTAGGATGATAGTGCTTGGTGATGTGGAAATGGATGTGGAAGGTGAAATCACCGTTGTGACCGGAGGCTCCAGCGATGTGCCTGTAGCTGAAGAGGCCGCCGTGACCTTGGAAGAGATGGGGTACTCCGTCGAGAGACTGTACGATGTTGGCGTTGCCGGTATCCACCGTCTGCTTCCGCATATAGATTTTCTAAGAGGATCGGATGTGGTGATAGTAGCGGCAGGCATGGACGGGACGCTCCCGGGGATAATCTCCGGATTGATAGGCACTCCCGTGGTAGGCGTTCCGACAAGTGTTGGATACGGGACTGCAAGAGAAGGAAGGTCTGCTTTGGAAACGATGCTGAACAGCTGCGCTACTGGTTTAGCAGTGGTGAACATAGACAACGGTTATGGGGCCGCTGCGTTCGTCCATCATATGCTCAAGGAGGGATGATGTGGAAAAGATAGCGTATTTGGATCTGCGTTCTGGAATAAGCGGAGATATGCTCCTAGGTAGTCTGATCGACCTAGGGGCTGATGTGAAGATACTAGATGATATCATAAGAGATCTAGAGCTGCAAGACGTTCACATCGAGATCGAGGAAAGATATGAAGGGATCAGCGGGAAAGATATCAAGGTGAGATTCAAAGATCAGCCTGAAAGAAAATTGTCCGATATATTGAGGATGATAGAGGAGGCGGATCTTAAGGACGAGATCAAAAGATTGAGTTGTGAGGCTTTTGAAACTTTAGGGAAGGTGGAGAGTGAGATACATGACGTTGATTTTGAAGAGCTTTCACTCCACGAAACAGGCATGGTCGATTCGATAGTGGATGTGGTAGGGTCCGTGGCTTTATTCGACGATCTAGACATAGATGAAGCCTATTCATCCACCGTTCATACCGGGTCTGGTTACACAGAATGCGAGCACGGAAAGATCCCTGTACCCGTACCCGCAACCAGTAAGATCCTAGAAGGATGGAAGGTCAGGTTCACTCAGAAAGAAGGAGAATTGGTCACGCCGACAGGTGCAGCTCTGCTCCAAGTTCTCACCGAGCAGAGAGATCCACCTGATATGACCCTTGAAAAGGTAGGAACCGGCTTCGGAGACAGGAGCCTGGAGGAACCGAATGCCCTCCGTGTGTTTTTAGGAAAGAAGAGTAATTTGGAGCAGGAAGTACAGACCTGTAGATTTTATGTTGATGATACGACTCCGGAGATCCTACGATACAACCTAGATAAAATAAGAGAACAAGCTATCGACGCTTATTCCGTCCCAGCGGTCGGTAAAAAGGGCAGACGGGGTTGGGAAGTAGTGGTGGTCATGAAAAGAAGTTCTGCTGAAGAGGTCATTGAGACCATCATGAAGGAGACTTCTACTCTGGGAATGAGGATCCAAGATACCAGGAGAATGGTACAAGAAAGGAGGACCGATACCGTAGAAACAAAGTGGGGAGAAGTAAGAGTCAAAGTGGCGAAAGGTAAGAACTCAGTTCAACCTGAATACGAGGACTGTAGAAAGATCGCAGAGGAAGAAGACGTTCCGTTGAAAGAAGTGTACCAAGAAGTAAAGAAGAAATACTATAAAGAAGAAAAATGATATATCGCCTAGTTTTTTGATGCAGCAGATCGCCCGATTGATGTAGTTTGGATATCATGGAGGCTTGCGGAGCCTTCTACCGGGGTTCGAATCCCCGATCGGGCATCTTATCCTCAAAGATCTCATCTTTTCTCATAATCTAAGAACTCATCCTCCTTCTCTTCGTCCTGACTAGTATCATTTTCCTCTGATCCATCACTCTTATCTAGATCCTTTTCTTTAGACCTCTCATCCATCTCTCTCTTTATATTCCTGCATTCCTGAAGGAGTTCTTGGTATGATGTTCTTTTTTCTTCAAGCGAGCTGGTCTCTTCTTCTTTCGGAAGGGAAACATCTTTGATCCTGTCAAGCCTTTTTCTTAGATCGGAGATCTTGATACGTGTTTCTTCCAGTTCCTTCAACTCTTCATCCACTCCTTGGATCATAGAAGGTAATTTTTTTTCTTTAAGATGAAGGTCTTCTATCTTTTTGTCTATCTCCTCTTTCTTTTCTTCGCTCCAACCGCCAATGTATCCAGCGACGATAGCGCCGATAAGTGCCCCAAGCAGAGCTCCTATCACACCGGCTATCATCTCGTCTAGCTCCCCTCCTAGTCCTATAGGCGTCCCGGAAGGACCTGTTCCGGGACCTTCTAATATATAATTTACCAAAAATAATCCGACTATACCGCCCTCCAACATCCCAAGGATCCCTCCAATATCTTCTCCAACCATTACTGAGCCTATAGTTATAAGGCATAAAATGCCCCCTATAGTGAGCACCACCATCCCGTCCGTTCCACCAATCAAATATCCGAAGATCATCAAGATAAGTCCAACGATACAGATGAGACCTGTGACTTTCCAAATGGGTTTATACCTCATAAATGACCATTTATTATATCATATTACTTACATTAATTATTTTTGGATATAGATTTGTATTTTAAAAAAAATATAACGTGATATACAACGTATTAGCAAAAGATTTATAGGCACTCATCAAAGATTTCTTTTTGATGTAGTATGCGGGACATTGCGATGATCATAGGATTATATCTGATCTACTACGCTTTACTCCCCGGTATCCTCATCTTTATCCTCTATAAGATCAGAAGTAAAAAAAAGATGATCAAAGGTATAGGTTATTTCAACAAGGACGAAGAAGGAATAAAAAAATCGGGCCTGGACGAAAATAAAGATGAACTCCAAAAACTAAAGGTCGGCTTTGTCGTTTTCATCCTGCTGTTCATACCCGCTATTAATTTCATGTCCTTCCATCTTACCGAAGTCACCATGGAAAGAGAAAGGATGTTCACAGGTCACGGTTTTAGGTCCATCGTTTATGACCCATTAGATCATCAAATAGGACCTAGCCTTGATACTGATTCGGTGATTGAGGAGATGGAGGAAAATAACGAGACTTGGCTCACTGAAGATATAAAAGAAGAAGTGGATTTCGATGATTTGACAAGGATCCCTGGTATGCTTTCGGCGTACTACCTTGATAAGCGCCATGAAGGGACTGAGCACATCGTTCTCACCTACCACTATCTCTCTCCAATTCCGATAACAAGATCTATAGCTTTCCGAGTATGGGAAGACGACGATGAAACATGGTTGAGTCTTGAAGAAGAAAGAACTTTAGTATATCCGATGAGTCCGTCTTGGGCAGATCCGTTTTAATTACATAAAGGGGCTATCTTAGGTAAAAATTAAAATAAATAGTATGTCATTGACCGTTCGATGAGTCCTATTCCAAAGATGAAAGGGAAAGACGAGATGGAAGAATTTATAGACAGAAAAGAAGTTCTAGAAGAGTTGATGCATTATAAAGAAGTAGTCTATTTAGGGGAAGGGATGTGCGTTTTTTTGAAGGGGGAAACAGGAGTAGGAAAAACTCGGCTCGTAGAAGAAATCCTAGAAGACTGTCGGGAGGATGGTTTTGAGGTGTTGAAGGGACGGTGCCTCTATCACGAAAGCACGGAACCCTATCTCCCGTTCTTTGAGGCTTTAGGAGAATACTTGGGTGAGGAGGGACAGGGATCATATGAAAAGCAGGATCAGACGTTAGGACCGGGTTTCATAGGTCAAGCTATCGATACGGGCTCCTCAAGAGAATCATCTATGGGATTTATAGCAGGCAAAAATAAAGAAGATAAAGTCGACGAAGAGGTCTCTCTTACAGCTAAAAAGGATATGATGTTCAATAAGATCACAGAGCTGTTGAAAGATCTGTCAAAAGAACGACCGATCGCATTCTTCATCGACGATCTCCACTGGATCGATGATTCTTCAGCTCAGTTGCTACATCATGTTGCTAGAAGTATATCTGATGACCGAATATTATTATTGGGTGCATACCGTCCTGAAGAACTGCTCCATGAAGGAGAGAGCCCTCCTCTGAAAGATACTCTAGATCGGATGAAGGAAGAACAACTCGTCGATATAGTGAACGTATCTAGATTAGATCAACAATCCATTTCAAAGCTCGTAGAAAACCGTCTAGGAAGAAAGGATATGCCAGAAGATTTTATCTGGACTCTATATAGAGAAAGCGAAGGTAATCCCTTTTACCTGAGGGAGATATTGGACTCCTTGATCCAAAATGACGTCATCACACCCGATTCTTTCACTTGGGACCCTCAGGAAGAGTTGACTGATATAACTATACCATCCTCCATCAAAGAGATAACCCGTAGGAAGATAGACGTGCTTGATAAAGATGAAAAGAAAGTCATGATATTCGCTTCTCTGATAGGGACTGAGTTCGATTTCAGAATATTAGAAGAAGTAGTAGATATGGATGTATTGAAACTCTTAGACGTGATTGACAGGTTGAAAGAACATGGATTGATAGAGGAGGTACAAGACTCGGAGGAGGAACTATATCGATTTCACCACCTTCAGACTAGGACCTTCTTATATGAGGATATAGGACGGAGCAGAAAAAGGATCTCTCACCAGAGGATAGGTAATATTTTGGAAGAACTATACGAAGATGAAATAAAGGATCATTATTTTGAGTTGAGTAGACACTTTTTTGAAGGTGAAGAGTTCGAGAAAGCATACATTTACTCAAAGAAGGCAGGAGAAAGAGCTTTGAAGGGTTTAGATATTTACTCCGCAATTGACTACTTTGAAAGATCTGTAGAATCTCTTAGAAAAAGCGGCCTGGAAAAGAAGGATGAAGAATATGAACTGATGAAGAGGATAGGAAAACTTTACCAGGATATCACTGATTGGGAATATGCTGAGAAGATATACTACGAGATGATCGAAAGAGGTAAGGAGTTAGGCTACGAAAAGTTGGAAGCCTTAGGACTGACAAAGCTTGGTTTTATATACAACAACAAAGGCGATTTTAAAAAGGGTGAAGAACTATTCGAACAAGCAAAAGAGGTCTGTAAGAAATTAGACGATGATAAAGGACTTGCAAGATGTTATCGAGGGATAGGTTTTATCCATTGGAGGGAAGGAAATCTGGAAAAGGCTAAAAGTATATCTAGGGTAGGTTTAAAGTTCGCTCAAAAAGCTGAAGCTGACAAAGAGATGGCCTTGAATTACTTGCATTTGGGCCTGGTATATGGTCACGAAGGAAAACATGATAAGGCAATAAAATACTACAAGAAAAGTTTACCTCCCTTCCAAGCCAGGAATCAATACCGAGAGTTGGGAAGAGCTCATAACAACCTCGGTGACCAGTACATGAAGAAAGAGGAATGGGAAAAAGCTATCGAACATTTCGATAAGTGTATAGAATTAGCGGAAAAGATAGATAATAAAAGATTGTGGGGATGGGGATCTTTCAACGCTGCCGAAGCGTACGCTAAAAAAGGTGACACAGAAAAGGCGTCTAAATATTTAGAAGGAGTGGAAGAGGTCATGGCCAAGATAGAGGACGACCTCGGTATTGCGGCGGTACAAAATAATAAAGGTTTGATACTTCAGAAAAAAGGTGATCTTGACGAAGCCATAAAGCGGTTTGAGAAATCATTAAAAGTTCTAGAAGATAAAGATGTACCTTTCACGAGAGCGGAAACCACCCTTTACCTCGGTCTAGCTCATAAAGAAAAAGAAAATTACGACAAAGCTAAAGATTATTTAAGAAAAGCTCACAAAACGCTGACAAAAATCGGAGCAACAGAGAAAATGGTGGAAAAGGCCGCAGAGGCATTGAAGGAGCTGTCCGAAAAGAATGGTTAACTAACGTCCTAAGATTTAAATCACCGGTTCTTTTGATTGATTTCAAGATGTCTAGAGAATATACCATAGTAGAGCCAGGTAGTCCCGAATCGATCACCCGTACCGAATACTCGATGGAAGAGTATATTGAACACTTCTCAGAGCTGGTAGAACTTGAAAGGAAAGAAGAGATGGAAAGACACGAGAGAGAGATGAAAAATCTTTCTGGATGGGAGAGGGAAAAAAAGGGTAGAGCTGTACTCAACACAAGAGCGAGGGACGAAGGTACGGCTTTAGGTGGAAAATTCATTGTCAAATTCGTTAGGAAGGATGGGTTGCCAGAGACCGAGATAAGTGTAGGGGACCTTATCAGGGTGAGTAAAAATCAGCCCTTGTCCGATGATAACCCTTCTGGTACAGTGACCGAGAAGACGAACTATTCCCTCAAAGCCGCTTTCGACGAAAGACCTCCTGATTGGATGTACGATAAGGTCAGGACCGATCTTTACGTGAATGATATCACCTACCAGAGGATGCTTGAGGCTCTCGAAAACATCCGTAATTTAAAAGGTAAAAAGAGAAATTTGATACTTAAACTTCTCGGTAAAATAAAGCTAGATTCAAGAGATGTCGAGGATATCTACCTTTGTAACCAGACATTGAATGACAGTCAAAAAGAAGCTGTGACAAAAGCGATCGAGTCAGAGGATCTTCATCTCGTTCACGGTCCACCTGGAACCGGAAAAACGGTCACCTGCGTGGAGATAATCGTGCAGGCCGTGGAGAAAGGGGATGATGTTATAGCCTGTGCAGATTCCAATACCGCAGTTGACAACCTTGTAGAGCATTTGGTCTCTAGAGAGAGAAAGGTGGTCAGAGTGGGTCATCCTGCAAGAGTTACACCTGTTCTAAGAGAGCATACGCTCGATTACATACTGGAAGAAAACTCTACGTATCAAAAGGCACAGGAACTTCGGGAGAAAGCTCTTGACCTGAAAGATGAACAGGATCAATATACATATCCCAGCGGAAAATGGCGAAGGGGACTCAGCAACGAAGCGATAAAAAGTCTTGCCGATAAGGGTAAAGGTAGCAGAGGCATCCCTCCTCATAAGATCAAGGAGATGGCTAAATCTCTAGAGATCAAGGAAGAGATAGATGAGCTTTTTGAGAAGGTGGATGAGCTCGAAAAAAAAGCTGTTGATGAGGTTTTGGATAGAGTCGAAGTCGTCTGCACTACGAATTCATCATCCGCATCACAGGCCCTTGAGGATAAAGATTTTGATCTTTGCGTGATAGACGAAGCTACGCAGTCTACAGAGCCATCCTGTCTTATCCCATCCATCAAAGCTGGTAAATTGGTCATGGCGGGTGATCACAAGCAGCTGCCGCCTACGATTTTGAACGAAGAAGCCAAACAGGATGGTCTCTCTGAGACTATGTTCGAAAGGCTGATCGCACTCTATGGAGAGAATATAAAAACACTTCTCCGGGTCCAGTATAGGATGAACGAGAAGATAATGAAGTTCTCGGATAGAGAGTTCTACCGTGGGGAGATTCAAGCTGATGACAGCGTTCGGAACCATACGCTCTCGGGATTAGTGAAAGAGGTTCCTGAAGGTAAATTCAGGGACGTGTTAGATCCGGAAGAGCCTCTCGTGCTTTTGGACACTGGAGGCAACATGCCAGAGAGGACAAGGTCTGGTTCGACTTCAAAAGAGAATCCAGGAGAGGCGGTCCTTGCAGGTGAATTGGGTAAAAGTTTATGCCAGATGGGGATAAAGCCAACGGACATAGGTATAATAACTCCGTATCACGATCAGACCGACCTTATAGAGAAGAAGATAGACGAGGAGAATATAGACGAGGAGAATATAGAGATCGATACCGTAGATGGATTTCAGGGTAGAGAAAAAGAAGTCATAATCCTGTCTCTCACTAGGAGTAATCAACGGAAAAATATCGGCTTTCTTAAAGATTTAAGAAGATTGAACGTCAGTATAACAAGGGCTAGAAGAAAACTTGTTATTATAGGAGATACCAATACTCTTTCTTCACACCCTGTTTACATTAAACTTTTTGATCATATAGAAAAAGAAGGAAAGAAATTGAGCGTTTCTGCATGATAGTCACTCGAATACTCTTCTCTGTATCTCTATCAATTCTCTGATGCCTTTTTCAGCTAGATCCAACAGTTGCTGATGCTGCTCTCTGGAAAATACTGCCTCCTCTCCAGTAGCCTGTATCTCGATAAAATTGCCTTCGTCGTCCATCACTACGTTCATATCTACATCGGCCTCAGAATCATCTTCGAAGCACAGGTCTAAAAGAGGTTTTCCACCGACTATACCGACGCTAGTTGCTGCGACCTGTTTATTCATCGGATCTTCATCCAGTTTTCCCTGATCGAGCATCTTATCAACGGCCAATTTCAAAGCGACCCAAGCACCTGTTATAGATGCCGTCCTGGTTCCACCGTCGGCTTGGATCACGTCGCAGTCTATCCAAAGCGTCCTAGGTCCCACCTTGCTCAAGTCTATGCCTGCTCTAAGACTGCGACCTATCAACCGCTGTATCTCTTTTGTTCTACCTCGGGCTCCTCTTCTCTCCCTTCGGATGCGATCTTCACCGCTACCCGGCAGCATACCATATTTTGCGGTGAGCCAACCGTGATCAGCTTCTTCATCCTGTATCCAAGGAGGAAGGGACTCTTCCACCATAACCGTACAAATGACTTTCGTTTTACCTGTCTCTATGAGAGCGGATCCCATAGGATTATCCAGATGATTTGGTCGGATGGTAGTCTTCCTGAGCCCATCGTTAGCTCTGTTTCCTCTCGCCATGATTTACACCTTTTATTCTTGATTGATTATGGGGATATAAATGTTAGGTAGGTAGATTTAATACTATCGGAAAAGTTATTATCCGCACCTTTATTCCTAGAGACGTCATGGAACTTGAATGGAACGAAGTCATAACTAAAGGAGCGGAAGCCGAAGTCTGGAAAGGGAGATGGAAGGAGCGAGACGTTATAATAAAGAAGAGAGTAAAAAAGGGATACAGGCATCCTCGGTTAGACAATATGATCAGGAAGACTAGAGTTAGAAAAGAAGCAAAACTTTTGACTGAGGCTAGAAGTCTGGGCGTTCCAGTCCCTGTGATCTATGATCTCGATGAAGTCAAAACCTTGCTGATAATTAAGTACTTTGAAGGGGAAAGAGTGATGGACTGTATCGAGGAGGGTATAGACGTAGATCTAGAAAAGGTAGGAGAGTACATAGGGAAGTTACACGAGGAAGGTATCACTCATGGAGACCTGACTACTTCCAACATTCTGTTCGATGAAAAGAAGAGGAAGCACTGCTTCATCGATTTCAGTCTGGGGGAAGAAGAATCTTCGAAAGAATTGATGGCCGTCGATCTTCATCTTTTGAGACAGGCTCTTGTAAGCGTACATGATGATCCATTAGAGCTTTTCTCTGAAACTGTAGAAGGCTATAAGAACTGCTGCAGTTTTCATAATGAAGTTTTAGACTGGATCGAAAAGATAGAAGAAAGAGGAAGATATAGATGATAAGAGATGTTCTAAACGTCGTAACATCCAACAGAGGGAAGTTCAAAGAATATAAAGAAAAGTTAGAACCCTATTTTGAAGAGATAGATATGATAAATCTGGAATATCCAGAGATACAAGCGGGGACTCTAGAAGAGGTCGTCCAGTACGCTCTAGAACAGTTGAAGGAACACTCTCCACTCATAATAGATGACAGTGGCCTTTTCATCGAATCTCTTAATGGATTTCCAGGTATTTATTCAGCCTACGTCATGGATACGATAGGCTGTGATGGAATACTTTCTTTGATGGAAGATGAGAAGGATAGAAGTGCACGATTCCAATGCGTGATAGGTTATCTTGGGGAGGAAAAAAGATTGTTCAAAGGAGTTTCTGAGGGGACTATCACCGGAGAAAAAAGAGGCTCTAAAGGTTTCGGATACGACCCTATTTTTCTTCCTGAAAATTATCAAAGGACCTATGCGGAGATGAAAAGCGAGGAGAAAAATCGGATAAGTCACCGAGGAGCTGCGATGGAAGAATTTTTAGACTTCATAAAAATAAAAGACTCATATTGAGATTTAATCAAATATGGAGAAGAAAATTATGAAGGAAAAAAAGGATCATCGACCACCCGAAACTGAACGCGGTTCTGCTGTAGATGAATTACACGGCAAAAAGATAAAAGATCCCTATCGATGGCTGGAAGATGACAGCGATAAAGTCGAAGATTGGATCGAAGAGCAGAATGATCATACTGAAGATATACTAGACGATTCTATACTTGAAAAGCTTCGACCACACTTCGAACGAGTCGTGGAACATAAGGAATTTGCCACTCCTGTCGCTAGAGGAGGCCGGTATTTTCAACTCATCAGCGAACCAGAAGAAGATCAGAGAAAATTAGTTGTCCGAGAAGAACCTGGTGGAAAATACGAGGTTCTAGCTGATCCCAACGAATTCGAAGGGGTGGTTTCGCTCAACTGGTTCGTTCCAGATCCCGATGGAAACTTTGTAGTTTACGGTACGACGGAAGGAGGTACCGAACTTTATGATCTGACCGTCCTAGATGTCGATACCCACGAAGAGGTAATGGTGATACCAGATGTCGGTCGCTGTAATGAAGGAGCCGTTGCTTGGCTTGAAGACGGTTTTTACTATCAGAGAACAGACATTGAAGATCAACTGGAGAAGGAATTAAGGTTCGTGGAATTGGATGGAGAGGATCATCTTGTGACGGACGACATCCCCCGAAAAAAGTGGCCCTTGGTGTTCACGGACCAGGAAACTGAAACGACCCTTGTAGGTATAAGCGAGTTGGGTGGTGATACCGAACTTTATCTTTTACAAGAGGAACTGAAACGCATACTCCCAGAACTTGAAGCCTCTGTAATGCCTCTTTTACATGAAGGAAGATGTTATTTTCTTACCGATCACGAGACGTCCCGATGGAAAGTTCTCTCCTGCCCTATTCAAGATCTTAAACATACTTCGATTGAAGAACTCGATACGACCATACCCGAGAGTGATAAAGTCCTTATGGATCTTGTTCCAGCCAAGAATAGACTTGTAGTTCATAGTTTAAAAGACGCCTCATCCTCGATCTCAGTTCACTCTTTAAAGGGAGAAAAAATCCAGGAAATCGATCTTCCCTTAGTAGGGATACCGCGGGGTGAATTCAGGGGAAACGACGATAAACTGGAGGCTTACGCTGTGATTCAGAGTTTCAACAGACCACCGGAGATCATCAAAATAGACGCTAGATCAGGAGGATGGGACTCTATAAACTCAGTTCAGATATCTAACAGGATACCAGAATTAGAGGTAGAAAGGATCTGGATAGAATCCACAGACGGAAAAAAGGTCCCTGCCTTTATGACTCATCGAAAAGATCTCACACCGAAAGATTCTCCTACGGTACTTTACGCCTACGGCGGCTTCAGGATCCCCCTCACTCCGGACTTCAAAGCTGTACTCTTACTTTTCTTGAAAGCCGGCGGTGTATGGGTGCAGGCATGCCTGAGAGGTGGTCTCGAGTTCGGTGAGGACTGGCACGAAGCGGGTATGCGTGAAAACAAACAGCAGGTCTTCGACGATTATTACTCCGTAGCTGAACATCTCATCGAGACAGGGATCACGAGTGAGGACAATCTGGCAGCTTGGGGAGGATCTAATGGAGGTCTATTGGTAGCTACAGCCATAACACAAAGACCGGATCTGTTCGCGAGTGCGATCTGTGCTGTTCCTCTTACAGATATGCTGCGCTTCCACAAAACTTTACTAGGCTCCACTTGGACTAAAGAGTACGGCTCACCCGAGGACCCCGATGACTTTGAATGGTTGAAAGAATATTCTCCATATCACAATATAGAAAAGAGGGAATATCCTCCTACGTTGATACGCACCGCTGTCGGAGACACGAGGGTTGATCCCGCACATGCTAGAAAATTCGCTGCACGCATGCAGAAGAATCAAGAAGGAGAAGCACCTATCTGTTTATGGACAGAGACCGACACTGGACACGGATTAGGTAAGCCTACATCGATGATCGTGGAGCAGGCTATTCACGAGTTCGGTTTCCTGTTCGACCGACTCGATGTGAATACAAAAAAACTAGGATGATCCCTGAAAGCACTTCAGATCATTTATTTTATCTGTACATTTAGGGGAATCCGTTCCTTCTACATCGGCGGTTCGAACTCATAAAAAACAAAAGACTGATTTTTGAGATTTAATCAGATATGACTCTTGTTACCTGAAATCTTTCTCCATCGAAGAGAAGAGTGAAATAAGATGTCTCGTGAGCTGTTGATCTCATCTTATCGATCGCCAAGTACCTTCGGGTTTCCACTTTATCAAGCCTTTCTTTGCTCAGTATGATCGTTCCATCTGCTAAAAATTCCTCCTCTCTCAAGGTCTCTTTAACACGAGCCCTTTCCGTGAGCAGGAAAGAAGTTAGTCCATGAAAATCTCTCAACCACTCGAAAATATGGAAAAGGGTTTCTCTCCTATCTTCCACTTTAGAGATCATCTCTAAAGTAGTGAGAGAGTCCAGGACCAATAACTCGTAATCGGTAGTAGCCCGGATATTCTCCACGTATCTCTTGAAAACTTCGATCCAATCTCCAGGATCTGGATCCAATGTCTCTCTGAGGTAACTAGCATCGACGATGGTGATCTTCTCCTCCACATCTGCAGGATCCATGTTCATAGCCCTGAACTGATCGGTCAGACTTTCGCGGCTCTGCTGGAACGAAATATAGAGCCCCTTGATACCGTTTTTCAGAGCATTGTGATACAAAACGCTGTAGCTTAGAGATGATTTGTATGTTCCCGGATTACCGGATACCAAGATCACGTGTCCTTCAGGTATGCCACCAGACATCTGTTCATCTAGATTATTGATATACGTTTTTATCCTATCTTTTTCGGTCATATTATATGCTCTCCTTCTTCGATTATCAATCTGTCATCTATCCTTACGGAGGGTTCCATCATGACGAGGTCCCAGTGCAGGGTTGACTCGTTTTCACCCCCGAAACTGCGGTTCTCCCCCAGTGCTATATGGATGCTCCCTATCATCTTTTCATCTGTTATCGTGTAACCGATAGCTTTATCGACTTTAGGATTTATACCGATACCGAATTCGCCTATCCTCTCATTTTCACCCTGCGAGTATTCTAGCACGTCATGGAACACGTCCTCGTTCCTATCTGCTTCAACCTCCTTTATTTTACCGTCTTCAAATCTAGCTTTTATACCTTCTATCTTGTTTCCTTTGTAGTATGCTAGATCAAAAAATACCTCTCCGCAGGCGCTATCCTCTACAGGGGCGCAATACACTTCTCCTGCTGGAAGATTGTTTCCAAGATCCTCCTGCTCGATGTCCTCTTGAGAGATCACGCCATCATCCACTATAATTTTTCTGTCTATTATGGAAAATTTTAGATCGGTACCTTTATCAGAAGTGACGTGGATTACTTCACCCTTTCTGAGTTCATCCGCTATGTTATCACCTTTCTCTTTCAATCTATCATAATCAGTATTAATCGCTTCCCAAAACATCTTTTTGAACTTTTTGAAACTTATACCGTACATATCCGCTTTTTCTTTGGTCGGATATCCTATCCCTGTCCATCTGATCTTACCTTCTTGAAACTTATCGTTGATTTTCTTTTTACCCTTTCTTCTCGCACCTATCTTTTTTTCAGGTAATTGATATAATATCCTTGGATCCTTTCGATGATCAATGCCTATAACTCCGTCTATGTCCTCCATCCACTTAAGATAGTGCTCTGGTGTCTTTTTAAGATGTTCTGTGCCAACTTCTTCTATGATCATACTTTCCAAACTGTCAGAGTTGCACTTGATAACCGGAAAGGCACCTTTTTTCCTCACGTGAAGTGCCAAATGTTCTATGAAATCAAAATGGAACGGAGCTCCGTTTATCTGTATGACCTCATCCTCCTTAACGTTCATACAGGTTTCAACCACTTTTTGAGCGACTTCTTCCAAGTTCACATCCTTCATCGGGATCGTTATTCAATTCCTGTGGAGGTAAATAACATTTTGGTACTTCCTCACCCATGCATCTTTTTCTTTACAATTTCAGCTATCTGTGAGGGTTTCATGACGACTTCATCAGCCTCAAGTACTTCGTCGCCTCCATATCCGTATCTTGCTCCTATACTCAGTATGTCAGCTTCTTCCGCGGCTTCGATATCGTGATACCTGTCTCCAACCATCGCCGCAGCATCTGGTTCGTATTCTTCCAATAGTTCCTTTATATGATCAGACTTTGATTTCCCATCAGTATAACTTTTTATGGATAAAAATATATCATCTATAGATGTAGTGCTCAATACGATTTTTATGTAATCCTCTCTTCCGTTCGAACACACGGCGAGATCACATCCTAACTCTTTCAAATCTTTAAGCATCTTCTTTACATCAAGATAGAGCTCACCTTTCATAGGGATCATCTCGGCCTCGTTTTTAGCGATCTCTTTCTTTATCTCATCAAATCGATCCTTTTTTCCCTCTGGCGTGAGATTACGGATTATCTTATCGGTTGGTTCTCCGAACTGTTGAAGTATGTCCTCTTCGGTGAGTTCTATACCGAACTTGGAAAATGCCTTTTTTAGAGCTGGAACACTGACTTCTTCGGTCTTGTACAGGGTTCCATCCAGGTCAAAGATCACGAGTATTCTTTGCAACTATTCCACCTCATAATCTGTTCTCTATCTTCTCCAATATCTGACAGGCTTTACATCTTTCGTTCATAGCGGGTTCACCGCATTCAGTACACTTTTCTAAACTCTTACCTTCCTCATATTCCTCTCGGAGTGGATCTTTTATCTTATCGTGTGAGCTCAGAATGGAATATTTAACCCCTGGAGTATTATCATCCAACTGGCCTATAACTTCTCTGTAAAGGCCTCTCAACGCCGTGTCTGCGTAGGGACATTCCTGCTCGTGAGTTTCCATCCCCGAGATCAAAGCGTAGAGATAGGTCTCTTTCTCCGAGACCTTTTGGAGTGGATTTATCCGTGGTACTAGTCCTTCTTTTACGTTGTCATGTGGGGCTATACGGATCATCTTTTTCATATCGGATCTGCAGAAGTTCATCAGGATCGTTTGCGCGGTATCGTCGAGATTTATCCCGGTCGCGAGGACATCTAGGTCCTCCTCTTTAGCTACGCTGTTCATCAACCATCTCCTCAACACTCCACATACGGAACACGGTTTTCCTCCAGAGATATCTTCCGTCTCCATCATCTCATCTAGAGGATAGTTGAATTCATCTTCGAACGAGACTATGCGGTAATCGATGTTTCTCTTTTCGTATTCTTTTTTCGCTATCTGAAGGCTCTTCGGTCTGTATCCCTTGATACCCTCATCGATGGTGATACCGAATACTCTGCTGTCTCTCCTCTCCTCGATTATCTCGTGGATCATCTTCAGTGCCACTATACTGTCTTTCCCCCCTGATACCGCGACCCCTATATCTTTTCCTCGTTCAAGGTCCAGTTGCTTCCTGAATTCCTTGAACACCTTTGTTTCGAAGAAATCCTTGAAGTGTTTCTGGCATAGATCTTCACCGCTGTATCTGATGTGCGTTATGGAAGGTTCTTCGCATCGGCTGCATCCTCTTTTCATCGTGAAGAGTTTTGACTGCTGATATAAAAATCATTTGTGCGGAGTGCGTGAAAAAGTTGCTCTCTTTATAAATCAACCTAAATCAACATTCTATACAAAAAGAAGAAACTTAAGCAACTCGAAAGGCTTTTTCGCCCTCATCTCCCATCAACGTTAATAAAGAGCTTTACATAGCGGTAAAACAGGAGATAATATGGAATACAACATAGAAGGGAACGTATTGGTGGCTAAGCTGGACGATGGTATGGACCTGTTCGAAGCGCTGGAGAATATAATGGATGAAATCGAACAGGATTCCGCCGCAGTCGTCAGCGGTATAGGCATGATAAGAGACTTCAAGACTGGCTTCTACGACAAGGAAACGGGGACCTACGATTGGATGGAAGTGAGCGAACCTAAAGAACTCCTATCTTTAAAAGGCAGCATTACGGAGGAAGGCAGCATGCATCTTCATGTTGAAGCCGCTGGAAAAGACCATGATGTGTTCGGAGGGCACCTTGAAGGAGGCGAGGTTTACAATGTTGTGGAACTCACCATGCTGGTTTTCAACGATCTTGAACTCAAGAGAGTTATGGATGAGGAATTGGACACGGAACTTCTCTCCGTGAGGTGAGATCATCCCCTACGAACTTTTCGATCATACCGCCGACATAGGCATAAAAGCGGTAGGTGAAGACCTCGAAGGAGCCTTCGAAGAAACCGCTGAAGGCATGTTCAGCATAATCACCGATTTGTCTTTAGTGGAGGAAAAAGAGGAATACGAGTTCGAAGTGGAAGAAGAGGATATAGAGAGTCTTCTGGTTCAGTTCTTATCCGAGTTGATATATATTCACGAAGTCCACAACATGGTTTTCAAGAATTTCAAAGTTAACATTGATGAGTCAGAGGAGAAAAAACTACTGAAGACTAAAGCTATAGGTGAAGAGATTGATCTAGAAAAGCACGATATGGATACCGCGGTAAAAGCGGTGTCTTACCATGAATTGTCCATAGACCTAAAGGGCGAGATAAAGATAATCTTAGATATTTGAATCAACTTTCACCGACCTCCCTAAAGAAGATTAATAAAGGACATGGTTGTAGGTAGGAGTGCGATAAAATGAGCGCAGAAGAGATAGAAAAGTTGCCAGGAGTAGGACCCGCAACTGCAGAAAAGCTCATGGACGCAGGCTATAATGATCTTATGGCCATTGCTGTAGAGTCACCTAGAGTTCTGTCCGATGTGGCGGAGATAGGAGACTCCACTGCAGGTAAGATAATCCAGGCCGCTAAGGAGGCGGCGGATATCGGAGGGTTCGAAACAGGTAGCGAATTGTTAGAGAAGAGAAAGAGTATAGGAATGTTGAGCACCGGTGCCGAAAGTTTTAACGATCTTCTCGGCGGCGGTATAGAGACCGGTTCTATAACCGAATTGTTTGGCGAGTTCGGATCTGGGAAGACGCAGATAGCTCACCAGCTGTTGGTAAACGCGACCCGAACAGAAGAAGAAGGTGGACTTGACGGTCAAGCGATGATAATCGACACGGAGAACAGTTTCAGACCCGGGAGGGTATGTGAGATCGCTGAAGCTAGAGATATGGATCCAGAAGAGACCCTAGACAATATCCACGTTGGGAGAGCTTTCAACTCCCATCACCAGATGCTTCTTGCTGATAGAGCCCTTGATCTAGGAAAGGATAACCCCATCCGTCTACTTGTAGTAGATTCTTTGACTTCACATTTCAGAGCTGAATATGTGGGAAGAGGGGCGTTGGCTGAGAGACAGCAGACTCTGAACAAGCATCTACACAAACTTTTGAACTTCGCTGATAGGAACAACGCCGCTATAGTGGTGACCAACCAGGTGACAGCCAACCCGGATCAGTTCTTCGGTGACCCTACAAAACCCATAGGTGGCCACATACTAGGTCATACAGCTACGTTTAGAGTCTACCTTAGAAAGAGTAAGGGCGACAAAAGGATAGCGAGGTTGGTGGATTCGCCAAATATGCCAGAAGGTGAGGCCGTTTTCAAGGTAGAAGAGGCCGGAATCACAGAATAAAATACCTTCCCTCTTTACTTTATTTTGTCATATTTATACATTAACCTTTATCACCGTCTTTTTTTCTTAATATTTAAAGATTTTCCACATTAATCAATAAATACAGGGAAAAATTTAAATTCTCCCAAGGAGCATATTTAGAATAGGGTATTCGGGGCTAGCAGGTTAGAGTGCATCCCATCCCACCATCCTGACCATAAAAACGCTAGCCCCTCCCCTTTTTCTCTATCACAAACTTCTCTCAGCTATGAAAGCCTGGCCTACCGCGATACCCATATCTCCATTCGGCACTTTTTTATGCACTAGAGGTTCATAGCCCTTCTCTTGAATATAATCTTTGATAGTCCTAACGATCACTTCGTTGTATGAAACTCCACCCGAGATGCCTATCTTTTCCACACCCTTTTTTTCTGCAGTCTTCAACGCCCCTTCAGCAATTGCTTTAGAGACTGAGTCGATATAAGATGTAGCTTTATCACTGTCTTTCAGATCATCATCTCTCATCTCTACGAAGGCATTCAAAGTCTTTATGACACCGCCGCTTATCCCTACATTATAGCTTTTCTTCACATCTCCTTCAAATAGTAATCTCTCTAACTTCATCGCCGGCTCTCCTTCGTACCTCCTTTTCCGACAAACGTCTAGAGAAGCTGCAACCGCATCCAGCAATCTTCCATAGCTGCTCGTCACCACAGCGTCAGACATCATGCTGTCGAAGATACAAGCCTTTTCTCCTTCAAATATCTCACTTTCGATCCCGACTTTCCTCTCGACGGCATACGCTAACCTTCTTGGTTCTTCTACTGCCTTTTCACCACCCAATAAAGGAAAGTTCTCCAGATGATACGTTCTTTCATATCTTTCTCCAGTACAGTACAACACTTCTCCGCCCCAGCTGTTGCCATCTTCACCGTATCCCGTACCGTCGATCGCTATACAAACAACATCTTCCAGTCCATACTCCTGCAGTAAAGAAGCTCCATGTGCCCAATGGTGCTGGACTTCAATTAGGTCTGCCCCGTACTCCGAGGCATATTTTTTTCCGAGTTCACTGCTCTGATACCTGGGATGGAGGTCCACAGCAACAGCTTCTAAATCTTCTATACCTAATAGAGACCGCAGGTGATCGAACGCGTCTTCATAGAATTTTTTGTTTCCGTAATATCCCAGATCTCCAAGATACTGGCTTGGGTATAATTTTCCATCTTTTGAAAGAGAGAGGCATCCGCTCATGTCGGCTCCGGCTCCCATAACACTCCTTTCACTGTCAAAACCCAAATGATCCGGCACATAACCTCTAGATCTCCTGATGAGAGCTAGATCTTTTCCATGAACCCTTATCAGTGAATCATCGATACGATTGGCGATCTCTCTATCGTGGAGAAGGTAGCAATCAGCATCAAGTTCGAACGCCTCCTCGTCATCGATGACCATAGGTTGGTCGGGAAGGTTCGCGCTAGTCATGACCAGTGCTTTCACATCTATTTCATCGAAGATAAGATGGTGAAGCCCGGTGTAGGGCAGCATGAGCCCTATTGTGGGTAGATCGGGTGCAGCATAATTCAAAATTTCTTCATCAATTTCCTTCTTCCTGAAAAGCATTATAGGACGTCTAGGTCCTGATAAAACATCTTCTCTTTCCACATGTGCGTATTCGGAAGCGGTTTCGATATCTGGTACCATCACTGCAAAGGGTTTTTCCGATCGTGAGTACCTTTCTCTCAGCTCTGGAATCTTTTTCAATTTACAGACTATATGCATCCCACCCCAGCTTTTTGCTACTCCTATTTTCCCTTCCTCTATCGACCTGCAGAATTCTTCTATCCCTCCGATCTCATTTTTTTCTTCATCATACAGAGTATAGGTCGGGCCGCACTTTGGGCAGGATATGGTCTGAGCGTGGAACCTCCTGTCCATCGGATCTCTGTATTCTTTCAGACAATCCTTGCAGAGTGAAAATGGTGCCATGGTCGTTTTTTCCCTGTCGTAGGGTAATGTGTAAATGGCGGAATATCTAGCTCCGCAGTTGGTGCAGTTGGTAAAAGCATAACCCCCCCTTCTATCCTCTGGATCTTTCATCTCTTCTATACAGTCATCACAGAGAGCGGTATCAACAGGTATCGTGGATGATTCCCTTTCACCCGAAGAACTTTCCACTATCTCGAAATCTTCCATAGAGACTTTTTGTTCAAATTTCTCAACTTCCTCTATATCTGCTAAAGGAGGGAGATGATCTTTTAATTTTTCTAAAAATTTTTCCTCATCACCGTCGATAACGACTTCGACCTCGCTTCCTTTGTTCTTCACATATCCTTTCAATCCGAGTTTTCTAGCGACTCTATAAACTGTAGGTCTAAAACCAACGCCCTGGACGGTGCCTCTCAGGATCAATCTCATATCCCCGGATTACAGGGGTCGGTTTTTACATTTACCCCATCAAAAAGACTATTTATGCTGATATTTTTTCATTCAGCATGATATGTGGAGTAGATGAAGCCGGGAGAGGACCCGTTCTAGGACCCATGATCGTTGCTGGGGTCAGAGTTCAAGATGACGGAAAGCTTATCGACTTAGAAGTGAAGGACTCTAAAAGATTGAGTCCCGGCCGGAGGGAAGATCTGGAAAAATGTATCAAAGAATGTTGTGAATTCACCATAAGAGTGGTTTCTGCAGATGATATAGATTCTCTGCGGAAGTCGATGAGTTTGAACGAACTAGAAGCCCATCTTTTTGCAAACATCATAGATGAGATTTGTGATGAGGATGATCGATGTTATGTGGATTCAGCATCTGCGAACGAAAAACAATTCAAAAGTATGATAATGAAAAATCTTGAACAAAGACTAGATATAATTTCGGAACATGAAGCAGACGATGAGTATCCTGTGGTCTCAGCTGCATCCATCCTTGCCAAGGTTGAAAGAGATAGAAAAGTGAAGGAGATCTCGAAAGAACTGGAAGCGGACATAGGCAGCGGCTATCCTTCGGATAGGAAAACAAGGGATTTTCTACAACAATGGATGAATGAACACGGCTCCCTGCCCCCACACATAAGAAAGAGCTGGAAGACCACTAAAGATATAGTAAACGATTTTAAAAATCGCACTTTGGATGAATTTTGATAATAGGAAAAGCTTTTTATCTGAACAGAACTTTCCTAGTCGAGAAACTATGACTGATGAGAAGGAAGAAGAGGTCATCGAAGCTCTACTCGATAAATTCAGAGATAAACTGGATGAAAAGGATTCACTGGAGAAAAAGATCAAGGATTTTAACAGAGACGTAAAGATAGTTCTAGATTCGGGAGAGGAATACATGGTCAAGATGAACGGAGGGGATATCGGTGACCCGTATATACCGGAGGACAAAGAAGCTTCCAACGATGCAGATATAGTCATCTCTTCAGATATCGAAACACTAGAAGGTCTATTGAACGATGAAATAGGGGTCATGCAAGCCTATGCTAAGAACAGGATCAGTATAGATGCACCACTTACAGATATGTTGAAGTTCAGAAAACTGCTTTAACTGTAAAGGTGCGCTTTTTCTGATGGGTGTTTCATGAACTCTCTTAAAAGCGTCGTAGCGTAACAGCCTTTATTTAAACCGAATTCGATTTTCAACGCTTCTCCCTCGAGTTCCCAACTCAGACCTTTCACCGGCGCAAAGATACTCCTGCGTGTACCAGTTGAAGAGATAGAAGGTATCTCCGGGATTATGAAATCATCTTTTTTAACGCCCTCTTCTTCGATTATTTTTCTTTCTATCTCCCCTTGTTGTCCTTCAGAAAAATCTGAATTGTGGCCGTAGAGAGGAGCGCTGACGAAAGCTTTTCCTTCTTTCGTCATCGTTGAGGCTTTCCCGATATTTCTTTCGTGAACTACTACCTTGGTGTTCTTGTTGGGTAAACCCTTTTTATCCACTGGGAGAACGATATCCCCTATCAAAGCATCGTTCAAAGGCAGATCTTTCTTCAATCTAAGCGAGACCATCTTATTGAAAAGGTAAGATTGATAAGCGTGGACGAACATCATAAGCAAGTTATGGGGCAGAGTTTTCAAAGCTGATACGTAGTCTTCTGGATTATCTATCAGATGTTTGATTATTCCCCTTTCAAAAGTCAACGCTTTGGGATACCTTTCCAAAGCATCTTCCATGTTCCAAGTCTCTTCTAAAAACTTCCTGGCTTCGTAACATTCTTTATTTTCACCCTCTTTGGGCTCAGCGACATAAGTTTTGACCGCCCCTTTAAAGTCCCCTTTTATTATCTTTTTACCTACTATATGGGTGATCGGCCTCATCGTACCGAAACGTTGCACTCCAAACCAGTTCGGAAAACCTTTTTCTTCCTTGATCTTCCCGCCGGTGCCATCAGCTCTATTCAAAGCTTCTTCTTCATCCATTTCCATGTCCCTGATCATTATCTCGAAGTCGTTTCCAGTATGTGTACCGATGTTTAGGGAGCGGTGCGAAGTAAAAACCTCCTTTATGTCTAAATCTTTGATAGACAGGTCCTCTAAATTTTTAGGATCGGTTTTAAATGACATCCATTGAACTGTGATAGCCCTCTTGTCCTTAGTACCTGAAAAATCTATATTTTTCCTAGATATATTCAATTCTTCTGATAGTTTCTGCACCAATCTGTTAGTTTCCCAGTTCCTTGACCAGATCTTCGCTATAGAGTATTCTCCCTCTGTCTCGTCGAATATATCGAGCCGCTCTTCTACCTTAAAATCTTCCGGATACTTTTTTAACTTACCACCGATACCTGCTGTCTCTGTGAAAAACAGATCCAACCCCACCTTATCTTCCATCGAATCCCTCTATTGAACCTATTATTCTTCATCCTCTTCAAATATGTTGGAGTAGACCTTTTCTATATCCTCTTTAAAATTTTCCGATATGTCTATCAATTTTTCTTTTGGATCGGTACCTTCTTTCACCTCTATCCTGAGTATCGGATCGTCCAATTCCTGATGTTCGACCGAGTAATCAGCGGTGGTGACTTCCTCATCTTTCAGCAGTTGTTCTATCAGAGGATACATAACGGTTTCGTCGGCATCTTTCACCTTTATCTCAAGGGTGGAATCTGTCTTTTGAAGCACTTTGAACTCCATGATATCGAATAGGCTACGATACTGTGATTACTTAAAAGTATTGGTTTTTAGAATGATCACTCTATTTCCTTTTTCAGACCACACAGTGTGTCAAAGTCCAATTCGAAGCCTACGACGGGATTTTCCAATTCAAAGCTATCCAGAACCTCAGGTGATATCTCCCCAAGAAACCCAAGTTCAGTACCGCTTTCTGTTATCCCAGCACATCTTCCCTGGATGAACGACCCATGATCCTTTGGCTCCACCACCATCTCTATACCGAGGTTGGTGAAAAGACCGTCAAGTATGGATTTTATCTCTGTGAATCCAACATCAGAGCTTTCTATCACTCCCGCGATTTTAGTTCTCTGTTCCCTCTCTACTACAACATCTCCGATCTCGAATAATTTTTGAGGAAGGGACTCATTCTTGTTGTGCTTAAGATTAGAGAGCAAGCAGGGGAGTAGCCAGGTCCTGAGAGAATATCGCTGTTCGCTGACCGGGTTTTTTACCTTCGAGATTTTTTCTTCCTCCGGTTTTGTAATATTCATTTTCCCATACTCTACTTCATCATCAGTCAACAGGTAGTTCATTACCTCGTGAAAGCCGTTGCCTACGAGAAGTTCTCTTAGGACTTCCCTCAGATCTTTTTGAGGTAAAGATTCACCTACGGTCACCTCCTGAGGTAGGACACCGTCGAAATTATCGAAATCATAGCCTATCGCTATGTCCTCTATCACGTCCCACGGATGAAGGATATCATGTCTGTAAGGAGGGATTGTTACCTTCAATGAAGAATCTTCTCTTCCAACCCCATATCTCATCTTTTTGAGCGTTCTTTCCATTTCATCGATCGACATCTCTACACCCAGTATTTCTTCACTCTCTTCAAGAGAAACATCGATTTCATCAGGAGATAGATCGGGATACTCGATGGTCCTAGATCCGTATCTGACCTCAGTAGCGCAGATCTCGGCCCCTCTATCCGCCAACGCAGTACAGAGTATATTCAAAGTATGCTCCAAGGCGCGCATATCCGTGCCGGTCATATCTATAAAGAAACTTGTAGTATCAGGGGTCACCTCAGTCAATCTACCATTTATTATAGGAGGGAAGGATAGAACATTATCCTGAGAGTCTATAAGGACAGGATATCTTTCTTCATCTTTCAATATATGAGCATATTCTTTTCCTTTCTCATGCCTATTTAAAATCTCATTCAAGTTCATCTCTACAGATCTTTCTAAGGGAACGAAACTCACGTCTTCTGGTTTCACAGCTTTGTATTCTATAGGAGGTTCTATAGCTTCGAAATCGTGCATTCCTATAGCCACTTTTACTCTTTCTCTACCTAGAGTCAAATGTAGTTTTTCCTGCAGGTCCATCAGAGATTTGAGACCCCTTTTATTGAGCTCTAAGTTTTTGATGAGGGCCGTAACCACGTAAGGCCTTACTTCCTGAACGCTCAGATCGACTTCAGTTTTCAGATCAGAGGCGGATGTTTTGTACTCTATCAGCCCGGTCTCTTTCTTTAGAAAACCTCTGACTGATCTCGCTACTCCTTCTACCGAGAGCATATCACATCGATCGGGAAAAATTTCGAGGTCCCATTTCTCAGCTTTTATCTCTTCTATCTCTATACCGAGCTTGGGCAGTGCTTCCATCAGGTCGACTTCATCTGCCCCGGACAACTCCAGAAGTTCATCTGAGTGCACTGATATTACAGGCATGGTTGAGTAAATATATGCCCGGATATTTGGATTTTTGGATAGGATCTCTTTGATTTTTAGATAGTCAGGAGTGATGAGATGTCGACAGGTTAATATATGTAAAAATATTTTTCATAGTCAGACAGGATATGATAGATGACAGAGAAGATGAAGAGGGTCAAGAGGCAGAGGAACAGGCAGAGGAACAGGCAGAAGAACAGGCAGAGGAACAGGCAGAAGAACAGGCAGAGGAACAGGAACAGGTTGAGGAGGAAGTGATGGATGGACAGATTCTCCACAAGGAAGAAAACCAGGATATCGAACAGATGGTGGAGACGGTCCTTTTTTCTGCTGGTCGTCCGTTGACCGTACCAGAGATAGAGGAATCTATAGGTAGGCCGAGAACAGAAGTCAGAAAAGCTGTCAAGAAACTCCGGAGGATGTATCAGAACAGAAAAACCGCTCTTGAGATCAGTAAGATCGGTAGAAAATTCTCTCTTCAACTGAAGTCTGAATTTAATAAGTACGGCATGCAGATGATGGATGAAGAGATGAGCAGACCTCTGCTGAAAACAGCAGCCCTCATAGCTTATTATCAGCCTATAAGGCAGAGTGAACTCAAAAAAATGGTCGGTGAGAAAGTATATGATCACGTAGACGAATTGAAGGAGAAGGATCTCATACTCTCAGAAAGGGACGGTAGGTCTTATTCTTTGAGAACCAGCCCCAAATTTCAGGAATATTTTGGACTAGAAGCAAAGGACAGAGACGAACTGAAAAAGATCATGTCGGAGAAAGCCGGGATAAACGAATGACTAGGACTTAAAATCGACCGGCGCATGATAAGAATACTTTCATAAAAAAATATCGTTACCCACTTTTTTTTTCTAACTCCTGTAATATCTGGGAAAATACTCCCATTAATCGATGATACTCCCATTTGGTGAGTGTAGCTCTCCCCAATATCTTCCTGAACATGATCTCGGTTTTTTCTCGTTTATGTTCTGGGTAATTCACCATCTCAAGAACTTCAGAAAAATTACCTATGAGCCGCTCTCTTTCACTAGCTTCACTGATCTTATCTTCATTTTTGACGGAAGGATCGCCGATCACTTTGTGGAGTTCGTAGAGGAAGATGCCCACAGCATGCGAAAGATTTAGAATAGGATACTCTTCAGAAGATGGGATCCTGACCAACCTGTCACAGCTCTTCAATTCTTCGTTGTTCAGTCCTTTATCCTCTCTGCCGAAAACCAGTGCGATTTTACCCTCGTGGTTTTTGATCGAGTTAGCGAATTTTTCGGGTGTTTCTGCTTTTCTTAAAAACTTTTTCTCTTTCTCCGTATGAATTCCCGTTGTACCCACCACCATATCAAATCTTTTGAGCAGGCCCTGATAGTCTTCCACGATTTTTGCCTTTTCCAATAAATCTTTAGCATGCATCGCTCTAGCTTCTGCCTCATCATCGATATTGGTGGGATCCACTAGAAAAATTTCTTTGATGGAAAAGTTAACCATCAGTCTGGCTACCGCACCTATGTTTCCTGAGGTCTGAGGTTCTACCAGCACGACTGAAAATCTAGGCATATTAGAAGGATGATTGTGTTTTGCTATTTATAATTGAAGGTCTCTCCTAAACATTAAATCTATATTACAGAAATCTATTGTTACTCCGGTGTATTGAGATGAGCGGTTCATGGAATAAGGTATTGAAAGTAGACCTCACGGAAAAGAAAGTAGATATTGAAGATATAGATGAAGAGATAATCAGAAAATATCTGGGAGGCAACGGCTTGGGTATCAAGCTTCTTCACGATGAGACCGAAGGTGAAGTCGAACCCTTTTCGGAGGAAAACCCACTGATATTCGTTCCGGGTGCATTGAATGGTAGCCAGATACCCATGACGGAAAAGTGCGGATTCTACTCTAAATCTCCTCTAACCGGCATGATGGCTGAAGGCATATTTGGGGGTTCACTTGGAGAGGAAGTCAAAAAGTGCGGCTTTGACGCGGTAGTTTTCAAGGGTAAGAGTGATAAATTGAGTTATCTGGTCATAGAGGAAGACGGAGTGGAGGTAAAAAAGGCGACTGAATTTGAGGGGATGGGTACTAAAAGGACAGAAGAGATCATGAAAAAGAGGCATGGAGGAAGCGCGGCAGTGATAGGGCCCGCCGGGGAGAACCTAGTCAAATTCGCGATAATTACTGGAGATGATAGAGAAGTCGGTAGGACGGGTCTAGGTGCTGTGATGGGATGGAAGAACCTTAAAGGTATAGTGGCCAACGGCTGGAAAGATATTGAAGCTTCGAAGCCAGATGAACTCAAAAAGTTGAAGAGTGAAGCCTTTTCGGAATTCACCCAGGAAGGAGGAGAGGGAAAAGAAAGCTTTGACGCTTACAGTTCCCACGGCACGATAAAGTTCACCGAGATGGCCTCGGAACTCGGTATATTACCGACTAGATACTGGGAGAGCGGATCTTTTGAAGAAGCGGAAAAATTGAGTAGCTACCACTGGGAAGACGATATAAGCGAAAGCAACGGCTGCCATAGATGTCCATGCAGGTGTGGTCAGGTCTATGCTGATATTGTAGATGTGGAGTATGAGACCTCTTTTTCTTTAGGTTCCAATCTAGAGATAGGGAATATAGAAGAAGTGGCGAAAGCAAATCATATGTGCGATGATCTCGGTATGGATACTATAAGTATAGGCAATTCCCTCGGATTCATGATGAGATTGTCCGAAGAAGGTGAGATCGATGAGGAGATATCTTTCGGTGATGGACAAAAAATCAGGGAACTAATCAGAAAAACTGCATTTAGAGATGATTTAGGTGACGTGATGGCGGAAGGAGTGAAAGGTATAGGTGAATTCTACGGGAGAGAAGAACTAGCGGTCCATGTCAACGGTATGAGTCCGCCGGCTTATGACCCTAGGGCGTTGAAAGGCATGGGACTCGGTTTTTATACATCTACGAGAGGAGCCTGCCATCTTAGATCGGACTGCGATGGTCTGCAGCTGGGAGGTGGCAAATCTACCGATGATAAAGGGAATTGGGTTGAGATGGAGAAGGAAAGAGCCTCTGTTGAAGACAAAAAATATGTAGCATGGAGAGAAAATTACATAACATTACATGATACGCTAGGCTCCTGTAAGTTGACTGGAAGGAGCGTTTACTCACCAGAGTTTATGAGTGAATTTGTGAGCGCTTATTTAGGAATCGAGTTGACGGATGAAGAGATATTTAAGACTGGAGAAAGGATCTACAATATGGAACAACTCTACAATCTGAAACAGAAATCCGATTACGGAAAAACTCTACACGTCCCTGAACAATTTTCTAATTCGACTCCAGTTCCGCATTTGGATGGGGCAAAATTGACCGAGCAGCAGTTAAAAAAGATGTTGAAAGAGTACCGTGAAGAAAGAGGTTGGAATGAAAAAGGTGTTCCTAAAAAAGAAAAATTAGAGGAATTGGGTATTGATGAGGAGATGTAAAAGAACCCCTTATCTATTTCCTTAATCTACTATAGACAGTAGATCCACTAAAAGGGCGTATCCCGTCTCCTCTTTACCGGCTCCGGGACCTATTATAGTGACATCTCCGAGGTGATCGGTCGTATAGGTTAGAGCATTCGTTGGACCCATGACTCCTGCTAAAGGATGATCTAGAGGTATTTTTTCAGGTCCGACTTTTGCTTCGATCGCATCATCTTCGACCTCAGCTTTTGATATCAGCTTCCATCGCTTGCCTTCATCTTTTGCTTTTTGGACATCGTCCAAAGTTAGTTCCGTTATACCTTCTCTTTCAACCTCATTTAGATCTATATCGGCATCCATCACGGTATTGGCAAGTATCAGAGTTTTACCCTGGGCGTCTATCCCCTCAACATCACCGGTAGGATCAGCCTCAGCATAACCCAACTTCTGAGCTTTTTGTAGAGCCTCTTCGTAATCCATGCCCTCTTCCATCTTAGATAGGATGTAATTGGTCGTCCCATTCACTATACCTTTGAACTTATTTATCTCACATCCTGCAAGGTTTTTAAGGGCTAGATTTACCGCGGGAGTCCCGCTCAGTACCGTTCCTTCAAATTTGTATTCAACGTTATTCTCCTCCGCCAATCTCTGCAATTCAGTGATTTTCTGGGCTACAGGACCTTTATTTGTACTTATAACGTTTTTACCTTCCTTCAATGCGGTCCGCACATGATCAAGTGCAGGACCACCGGTTTCCATATCGGTGAAAGTTACCTCTACTATGATGTCTGAATTAGTCTCCTCTATGGTCTCTATCGGCTCCCAACCTGTTTCAGCATCAGGATATTCTGATAAGGACTGCCCATTTTCGATCATTTCAAAAATTTTCGTCATGTCTAATCCTTCAGGATCATAAACAGAACCCAGTTTCATATCCGAGATAGCGACTATCTGGAAGTCGAAGTTGTACTTTTCACGGAGCGTCTCTTCTTTTTTTGCTAATATATCGGCAAATCCCTGTCCTACCACACCGAATCCTATAAAGGCTAATCTATGAGTCATGATGGCATATTATGTGGTTATGTACTTAATTTTTTCGAGGTGTATTACCAGGCCGAGTTAATCCACCGAAGATTTTATATCCTATCTCCACTAATTAGGAATCAAAGAAAATCAAAGGACCCATTGTCTGATGGATATCCCTCAGACACGATTAAAATCCAAGGAGGATTATATTGCGATTTGGAAAGAGTGGTAGCGAAAAGCTTTTCGAAGAAATAGAACAGAGGTTATCAAAAGCAAAACGGTATAGGCAAAATGGAAAGATACAAAAGGCTAGATCAGAGTATCTAGATTTATCGGATTTTGTAACTAAGAATGAGGGAAATCTGAGCAAAGCGTCACACATCTCACAATTCTACACTGATATCGGAAGAGGTTTGTTTGAGGTCGGTGAGAACAGGGATGCGATCAAATGTTTTGAGAAAGCGATAAATAGGGATCCGAACAATCTAGACCCCCTTCTTCAAAAGGGTCTGGTATATTTGAGCATGGATGAGATGAACAATTATGCTCTAGAGTGCTTTGAAAAAGTTCTTAAGGATGATCCCGAAAACGAAAAGGCACTATCGAATAAAGCAAAAGTTTTGAGATTGATAGGATGGGAATCGAGAGCGATGACCGCTTTCAGAGAACTTCTCGATAAAGACCCCTCAAACATATCTTACGTTCACAAATTAGTCAAGCAAGATCCAGACGATCCTAACCTTTGGAAGATAGAGGCCGAACATTTTGAAGATATAGGTAATGTAGAGAAAGCGATAAAGGCGTATGAAAAGGTTTTAGCCTTGGATCCTGAAGATGAAGAGGCTTTTGAGAATTTTGTCGATCTGCTTGAAGATGACCCTGATAAGCTGATAGAACATGCGGAAAAACTGGAGAAAGGGGATGGCGGTAAACTAGCCGATAAATTATATCAAAAAGCTCAGGAAGAACATCCTGAAGATATCGGGCTGTTGGACAAGATGATAGAAAAGAACCCCGACGACCTTGAATTGTTGGAGAAAAAGGCAGAAATCCTTGAAAAGGAAGACGAACCGGAGGAAGTCAAAGAGGTATACGAGGAAATTTATGATAAAAAGGATGATGAATTAGGTTATTATAAAAAGGTATTACAATTAAAACCAGATGACATTGATGTACTCTACGATAAAGGAGAATATCACTACCGGAGAGGGGAATACGAAGAAGCGTTGAAGAGCTATAATAGATTGATCGAATTAGGAGAAGATAATATCGATATTTGGCACAACAAAGGTGCCTGTCTTTTCCACTTGGAAGAATATGAGAAAGCATTGACCGCTTTCGATATAGGCATTGAACGTAACGGAGAGGACATAGGACTAAGGATGAGCAAAGGTCTTGTTCTTTATGAGATGGGGGATTACGAGAAATCAGAAAATTCTTTCAATGAGGTAGTTAAAAGAAATCAGGATGAACCAAAGGCTTGGTATTACAAGAGCAAGGTCGGTGCTCAGGAAGGAGCGGAGAAAAAAGCAATAAATTTTCTGAAAAGAGCTGTCAGCTTAAATGATGAATTTAAAGAGAGAGCCAAAGAAGATGAAGCCTTCGCTGAAATGAGAGATATGGACAAATTCAATGGATTGGTCAGCTGATTTAAGTAGCATTTTTGCTTCAGCAAGATAGTAAAGTTTATATAACTTCTTCTTTCCTCACTCATACGACACCGAAATAAGTTGAGATTCGGATTATGTATATAAAAGATAATAATTCGATCCTTAGTATGGATTGATCATTCGATTTCCCCCTTCACCCTTGATCTGCTTAATCTTGTACGTTCCAAATCCCTTTAAAACTCCGTAAAAATTGAAGGGACTAGAAAGAGCTCATATCAAGAATTGGCTTTCAGGATGTTATGAGGTAAGGGGGATGAGTCGGATTTCAACTTTTTTCGGTGACAATAAGAAGAGGTGTCAATAATGGATATTGATCCGAGTACAACTAAATACGTCATAAAGGCAAAATTAGAAGCTAATGGTGTTGTTGAGAAACCGGATGTCGTAGGTGCGATATTCGGCCAAACAGAAGGACTGCTGGGAGATGAACTCGATTTGAGGGATCTCCAGAAAAGCGGAAGGATGGGTCGGATTGAAGTGGAAGTAAGTTCTTCTAAAGGAAAGGCGTCAGGAACTATCAGCGTTCCTTCTAGCTTAGATCTGGTCGAGACATCGATACTCGCAGCGGCATTCGAAACGATCGATAGAGTTGGACCTTGTAAAGCTAATATAGGTATAGAAGAGATAAAAGACGTCAGAGAATCGAAACGAAACAAGATCGTCCAGCGGGCAAAGGAACTTCTTTCAGATACAGTTGAGGAGAGTAAAGTACCTACAGGGAATCTGACTGAATCGGTAAGACAGGAAGTGCAGATGGAGGAGATCAGCGAGTATGGGGGTTCTAAGTCTCCTGCGGGGCCTAATGTAGGAGATTCCGATGCTATAATACTGGTGGAAGGAAGATCGGATGTACTGAATTTGCTAAAATATGGGATCAAAAATGCAATAGCGGTAGAAGGAACCGACGTACCTGGAGATATAAAGAAACTCTCCTCAGAAAGGGTAACCACGGCGTTTGTAGATGGAGACCGAGGCGGGACATTGATACTCCAAGAACTATTGGAGACTACGGAAATAGATTATGTAGCTCAGGCTCCTGAAAATACGGAGGTTGAGGAGCTCACCCAGAAACAGATAATGAAAGCTCTGAGAAGCAAGATTCCTGTTGATCAGTATGTCGAAATGTATGATCTTGATATCGATATAGATGATCTACCTGATGCAACAAGTTATGATAGGAAACCGCCGGTAAAAGGAGAATCCTCATCCAAGGCTGGTAAAGGCTCTGGAAAAAGGGAAAAAAAAATAGATTCAAAAAAAAAATCTGAACACGATACCTACAGAGAACTCATAAGCGATATCGGTAAAGATAAAAAGGCCAAACTATTGAATGGAGATAACAACGTCATAAATGAGGTATCAACGAGTGAACTAGCTGATACCTTGATGGAGAAAGGAGATGAAGTGAAGAAAGTCATTTTTAATGGGATAGTAACCCAGAGACTGGTAGATATCTCAGTAGAAAGCAATATAGAGACCATCGTAGGGAGGAAAGTAGGTAACATACCGAAGTTACCGACTTCCCTAGAGGTTTTATCTTGGGATCAACTTAAAAATAATTGACTCTTGACTACCTAACTTTGTGAAGAACAGGGGCAAAATTTTTTATAACCTTCTTTTTTTCATGGGCTGATATTCATGAATAAGTATGTTTATTCTTTTGAAGAAGGTAGCGCCGATATGAAGGACCTGTTAGGGGGCAAGGGGTCTAACCTTGCTGAGATGACCACAATCGGTCTGAACGTTCCACCAGGGTTCACAGTGACCACAGAAGCTTGTCTGGATTACTTGGAATATGATGAACTACCAGAAGAAGTGAACGAGCAGATGAAAGAGTACATGGAAAAATTGGAAGATCAGATGGATCAGCAATTCGGCAATGAAGAAGATCCACTTCTCGTATCAGTGAGATCTGGAGCTGCTGTATCGATGCCGGGTATGATGGATACAGTATTGAATTTAGGCTTGAACGAAGAAACATTAAAGGGTTTGGTGGAAAAAACCGATGAAAGATTCGCCTATGACAGTTATAGGCGTTTCATAAACATGTTTGGAGAAGTGGTTAGAGGTATACCTCATCGTGAATTCGAAAAGATCATGGATGAAGTCAAAGATAAAAGAGGGGCAGAAAAAGATGTAGATCTTGATGCTGAGGGTATGAAGGAGGTCACTGAAAAATACAAGGAACTTGTTGGAGATATACCCTCTGATCCTTGGAAACAATTACTCGAAGCTACCAAAGCAGTTTTCGGTTCATGGGATAATGAAAGAGCTGTAAGGTATCGAGATTTGAATGACCTACCCCATGATATGGGTACCGCTGTCAACGTTCAAGCCATGGTTTACGGTAACACTGGAGAGAACTCCGGAAGTGGTGTTGCCTTCACAAGAGATCCCTCTACCGGTGAAAACGAGGTCTACGGCGAATTTTTACGTAACGCACAGGGTGAAGACGTTGTCGCAGGTATCAGGACGCCACTAGACATATCAGATCTGAAAGATATCTGGCCAGAAATATACGAAGAACTGGAAGAGGTCTGTCATATTTTAGAGGAAGAGTACAAAGATATGCAGGACCTAGAATTTACCATTGAAGATGGAGAACTTTACATACTCCAGACCCGTACGGGAAAAAGAACCCCTAACGCTGCCGTGAAGATTGCCCATGATATGCATGAAGAGGGTATCATCAGCAAAAAGGTTGCGCTCCTAAGGATCGACGGAAACCAGATAGAAAAGATACTCCATAAAAGGATCGATCCCGACGCCGAACTCGACAAGTTGACACAAGGGTTGAACGCCTCACCAGGGGCAGCCTCAGGCAGAGTCGTTTTCGATTCAGATGAGGCCGAAAGGAGAGGAGATGAAGGCGAATCCGTACTGCTGGTAAGACCTGAAACCACTCCAGAAGACATACATGGTTTGGCAGCAGCCCAGGGAGTTCTCACAAGTAGAGGAGGTATGACCTCCCATGCAGCGGTCGTGGCAAGAGGCATGGGTGAACCCTGTGTCGCGGGGGCTGAGGAGATCGATATCGATCTGGAATGTGAATTTTTCGAAGTCGACGGTAAAAAGATAGAAAAGAACGATGTGATTACTATAGATGGAACCACTGGAGATGTGATTTTGGGGGAAGCTCCCCTGATAGAACCTGAATTCACTGAAGAGTTCGAAAGACTTCTCGAATGGGCCGATAACATCAGAAGGATGGGAGTTTGGACAAATGCTGACACTCCTAAGGATGCACAGAAAGCCTTGGAATTCGGTGCTGAAGGCGTAGGATTATGCAGAACTGAACACATGTTCTTCGAACCTGGAAGACTGGAAGTAGTGCACGAGATGATAATAGCAGAGGATGAAGAGCAGAGAGAAAAAGCCCTTAGAGAACTTTTACCGATGCAGAAGAAAGATTTTAAAGAACTATTCAGGGTGATGGATGGTTTACCTTTAACGATAAGGCTTTTGGATCCTCCACTTCACGAGTTCGCGCCTACTGATAAGGAGTCTCAGAAAGAGCTAGCTAAAAGATTGGATATAGATTTCGAAACTATAAAAAAGAGAGTCAAAAGGTTGAACGAAGCGAACCCCATGTTGGGTCACCGAGGCTGCAGACTCGGGATCACATACCCTGGAATCTACAGGATGCAGGTAAGAGCGATACTCGAGGCAGCTCTAGAAGTGAAAAACGAAGGAAAAGAGGTCATCCCTAACATAATGATACCTTTAGCAGGGAACGTAAACGAAGTGAAAAATGTGAAAGAAAAAGTCGTAGAACCGGTTCACGAGGACATATTCCAAGATGAGGAGGAGCTTCAATATAAGGTAGGTACTATGATAGAAGTTCCTAGAGCCGCGCTAACTGCTGACCAGATAGCGGAAGAGGCTGAGTTCTTTTCTTTTGGAACGAACGACCTTACCCAGATGGGACTTGGATTCAGCAGGGATGATGTTGGAACCTTTGTACCCAACTATCTCGACGAAGGTATCTTAGAAGAAGACCCTTTCCAGGTTTTGGATCAAGAAGGGGTCGGAGAACTTGTTGAGATGGGGACAAAAAGAGGAAGGAAGACCAATGAAGACCTTTCAGTCGGTATCTGCGGCGAACACGGCGGTGAACCATCCTCGATAAAATTCTGTTATCGTAGAGACTTGGACTATGTCAGCTGTTCTCCCTACAGGGTTCCAGTGGCAAGGATAGCGGCCGCGCAGGTCGTCATCGAAGATGAGATGGATGTTGACGAAGGGATAGATGGTTACTGAAAGCGACTTCACATAGAGAATCTCGATCCAAAACCTCTTTCTACTTTTTCAATCACTAGGCTTTACGTCTGACACATCTTCAGCTGTTTTCTTATATCGTTTATGAGTGTTTTCGAAACCCATCTTTTCGTAGAAATTTTCGACTCCTGGATTCCCGATATTCAGATGAACTGTAGCACCTTTACCTTTCGGTATGATCTTTTCCGTCAACCTTTTTCCGATCCCCAATCCCTGAAATTCCTCTTCCACCGCGATATGCCCTATATGAAATTTGTCGAAAAAGGGTGTATATGTTCCAACCACTGCACCTATTAATTCACGTTCATGATAGGCTCCTATAACTTCCCCTTTTTCAAAACAGTATTCGATGTCTTCCTTTAATGCTTCCTCTGAGATGTATTGATGTAGGTATTCGTGAAGAAGCTGTAAAACATCGTCGAGTTGTTTGTTTTTATCTTCTAGATTGATATACTCTATATCTTTATTACTCATGATCATCTAAGTTCCTTTTTATAAATTCTTCTTCTATCTTGTCCGCCGTTTTCACTGGTCTTTTTATCAGAGCATCCTCCACCGGAAGGCCGTATTTCTTTTCATATTTTTCCACCCATTTTTCCACATCAATACCCCCCTCGTGATTAAGACCGATTGCGAATACTGAATCAGGATAGAAGAACTCGATGGTATCTTTTTCCTCCTGTAGGTTGGGAGGACCGAATTCTTCGGGTAAACCATCCATCTTTTCCCTTCCTGGTGCGTGTATGAGAACGACACCATGCGGATGCGCACCCTTCATCAAAGCTAGAGGGTTACCACCCTGGGGATGAGCAATGTTAGCTTGCCCTTCTATGATGACCAGATCCGGATCTGTTTCGGTAGACGCTTTCCAAACAACATGCTCTGTTTCCCCACTTAGAAAGTCTCCTCTTATTCCATCTAAAGGAAAACCGTATTTCGCTCCCTGCATCATACCCGTCTGTCCGGTAGCTACGAAAACGGGGTCATAACCTCTGTCCTCCATCTCTTTATAAAGCTCGATGCAGAAAGTCCTTTTTCCGATAGCACAGTCCGTGCCAGAAACTAGTATCCTCTGAGGATCGTCTATATTTCTCAACTTTCCGGAGAAGAAGTGAGGATCTTCCGGTTCCTTTCTCACATCCCATATATCTACATCGTTCTCATCTGCTTTTTCTTTGAAAGGAGATTCCTCTGAGATATGATCATGGCAGCCGTGTACGATGTTCAATCCTTGTTCAATAGCTTCTAAAAATACTTCCTTTTGATCATAAGGAAAGGCTCCTCCGTCTCTTGCGATCCCATTTATGAATGTTTGCGGTTTTTCCTCTAATTTTTCTAGAGCCTGGCCTAGATCATGAAATATCGGTATTTTTTTCTCTACATCTTCCAATATTTCGTTTACGTAGTTTTCCTCCTTTGTGCTGTCTATAATCGCTTTTATCTCGTACTTCTCTGAAAAACGGACTAAACCATGGGCTGTCTTTCCATCTATATTTCCAAATTCTCCTTCGGCGAATATCAAAGCCGGCGTTTTTTCTTCAATCCCGAACATGTTTAACACCTGAAGTTAGGACCACTACATGTGGTCCCGAGGGGTTATCTTCTGACTCCTTAACAAATCTTTCTAGCACTCCGAGTGCCGATGCGGAGGCGGGAAGACACTTAATTTCTTCCTCTTCTCTTAAAAGCTTTTGATAGTGGAGTAGATCTTCGTCGGTCAGACCTACGGCCATGCCGTTCGTGTCTGAAATGGCATTGAGGGCCTCTTGACCATCCAACGATCGCCAGTTCAACAGAGGTTCGTTCACTTCAGTTTCATCGATATCATCTGGATCCAACTCTATCATCTTATTTTTCCCTCTTCTAAATGTTTCTGTTATCGCATTGTTACTTTTACTTGATGAGCCTAGCATCGTAGGTATGTGTTCGACTCTATTCTTTCTCCAGAGCATTCGAAAACCGAGATGGATGCCTGCTAAGGTGGTGCCATTACCTACAGCCACCGAAATAGTTTCAGGTGGTTCTTTCAGGTAATCCTGTATCTCTTCAGATATGTCAACATAAGCAACCAAAGAGATAGGGGTGTTCTTGCCGCCCGGGTTTGCATCATACCAGTTCTCTTCTTTTGCCTTCTGTCTGCTCGCCTGAACGGACTCTTCGTAACCACCTTTCACCCTGAAGACTTCGCTGCCGTAACTTTTCATCTTTTCTATCGTCTCGCCAGTGTACTTTTTTGGCACGAACACTTTGCAGTCTAGTTTGGATTTACTCGCTACGAAACTCATCGCAACCCCGTAATTACCACATGATCCGATGGTTATGGTCTCATGATTCCGTATTATCGCATCATCTACATGTTGGATCGCTAACCTGTCTTTATGCGTTCCCGTTGGATTTTCGCCCTCCAACTTTAAATACAGATTATCGATGGATAAATATTCACTTAAACTTTCCGCTTTGATCATTGAGGTCTCTCCGATTCCGTAGGTCATAGGTAAAACTATGACAAAACAATAGATAAAAAACTTTCCGTTGGATCATTTATTATTCACTAAACTTTATATTTTTCTATAGGTATGTATGATCTAAGATGAAATTGGTTAAAGAAAAAAGGAAAGGATTTTACTTTTACTTATATTCCTGACACCTATCGCAGTACAAACTATCGTATTCCTCTATGTATCTCATTTCACTGTTGCAGTCAGGACAAACAGAGGCTTGTTGATCACTTGGACTAGGAGGTCTTTGTTGTGTTACTGTGGATGATTTTTGAGACCTCCCTCTCTGAGGTCCTTGAGCGCCTTGACTACTCGGTGAAGGCTGGCGTCCTCGGGGTGGTTGTCTATCTGGGGGGCTAACTGGCTGTCTTTGTGGAGAAGGAGGAGTGTTTATCGGTTCATTCCACGAAGGTTCTAAAGGTTCTTCAACAGCAGATGAGGAGGGGATACCAGTTTTTATGGCATCAGCAACTATCTTATACATTATACCAAAAAATGCGGAGCCGATCACAATTGCACCGAGTATCCCAAATATTATCATCAGTACGACTCCTACTGCACCCAAAGCCGCACTGAGCCCTGCTATTACAAACAGAACTACAGATATAATCAAAAAAATCAGATAGAACCCAAAACATTTCAGTCCGTATTTGAACGCATCTATAAAACCTACATCGTTTTCTGGTCCGAAGCCCATTTTTTCATCACCGCCCTTGAAATATATTATAAATATTTAAATCTTTCGAAACATATATTGTTGGATATTATCTCCGGAACCAAATTCCTACGATCGATGTAATTGTCAAACAATTCTAGTAGATATTTCTGGAACTTTACACGGAACTTGTTCCGTGAAGTATCAGAATTTTCTTTGAAAATTCTAATGATAGAGGAATTATTATTCCTCTAATCGATGGAAAATTAAAAATTTTCCAGTAGATGTTCTAGATATCTTAGGAAAGTGATCTTTCCTAAAAGAAGTTTCGACTTCCACTATAATTCACAAAGTCAAAAACGTTTAAAAAATCGGCCTAAAAATAAACATCACCTTTAAAACTAATTATAAAAAAAGCTACAAATACAAGGCAAATGTCCAAAAAAATATTTATAGGGGTGACATCATCATTGCGGCAGTTCCAATTGTTTACACTCTAAAAGGAGGAACTATAGATGAAATCGAGAAAAGTAGGTAAGATGGCTACTGCCCTGACGGTGCTACTATTGGTGCTGTCTGGGCTCGCTGTAGTCCAATGGAACGCCCAGCCCGTAGAAGCGATCGAGTCTGACGCAGAGACTCATACAGTTTATGGATTTATAGAATCAGAATATTCCATCGATGCAGACTTGGATATCAAACTTAGAAACCTTAGAACAGGTGAGATCAGAGATGAAATGACCGAAGGAGATTATTATGAATTCGATGATGTTACGCCTGGATGGTATGAAGTCATATTCCCCTCTCAACTTGAGGATGGTATTTCTTATTTCAGAACTATGACCGAACCGCTGAAGATAGAAGAGGATACTAGAGAGGATATCGAAGTGATCGATAAAGAAGCCGACATGACCTTGGAAGGATACGTTTTTGAAGATGAAGACGCGCCCCTAGAAGGAGCCACGGTGACTTTGGAAGAGGAAGAGAACGGCCATATATTCACTCACACTGTAGACACGGAAAAAGCAGAATTTGAAAACGAGAATTATACATATTACTTCGAGACTAAAATCCACGAGGACTTTGAGGGAAGATTTATGGTTGAGAAACCGACTTATTCACCGTATTTCGAGCCAAATTTTTCTCCTCCCCCTGATGAAGAACAACCATATAATGTAACTTTAGATGATGAGCCTGCAGTCAACGGCCGCCTTGTAGATGAGGAAGGTAGAGGGATAAGAGGAAGAATTGATATCACTCTGTACAACGAAGAAGTTGGGCTCATACAGGAAACGAAAGAAGGCCCAAGATCATTTAGAATCGGGGCTCCCGCGGGTTACGATTACATAATGGTGGTCGATGCACACGGTGAAGAGACGGAAGATGCCCCTACATATGAACCATTCGTTACGGAGATAGAAGATTTAGAGGGGACTGAAAGACTAGGCGAATTGGAAGTAGGAGAATCCCAACCGGAAGTGTTCGAAACAACGATCGATTTTGTGGATGCCGATGAAGTGACCGTTGAAAGCACTAGGACACTCAATTCAGCTACAAGGATGAGAACGCTTGATCATTCTGACATAGGCTATCTACCTATGCAGTTGGACCTCGCCTTAGGCGAAGGAGATCAAGACATCGGAGATGACGTGATTGATTTATTTAAGGAAAGGTTAGAGTACAGTGAGGCAGATATTCCAACGACCCAAGAATTCCTCAAAGTGAACGAGACGATATACGAACTTGAAGACTTCACAATCGAATTCGAAGGGATGGATGAATTGGGGGAAGGTGAATTTACAGAACCTTTTGAAGGAGAGATCGTGGTCACAGCTAACAGGGAATACGAAGCAGTCGAAGATGTTGGAGAGGGCCCATATCAGTTGGACCTTGTAGTCGATCATGATCATACGTTCGGTAACAGAAGAGAATTCGATTACACAGTAGAGCTCATGGATGGCTTCGAGAGATACGATGATATAATGGTTCCGCAAAACGTGGACATAGAGGGATATACAACTCTTGAGATAGATCCTGGATATGAAGAGGAGATGAAGACTTCACACCTGATTTTTGCTTTAGAGAGGTCCGAGGTAGGCGAAGTGTCGGTCCATTATGACCCCGGAGAACAGACTGAACCTGAGAGAATCTTCCAGAAAAGAGATGATCATTTTGTAATGAGAGATGACACAGAGGCGATATTTAGAGCTCATCATGAAAACCCAGTCAGCCATGTAGTGAATTACACATGGGAACTTGAAGGTGAAGAGATAGGGTATGAGGAAGAACTCCAATATACTTTCGAGGAGACAGACGTAGAAGAAAAGACTCTCACTTTAATAGTCGAAGAAAGCAACGGTGAGATCTTAGAGGACACCGTAACAATAGTAATTGATGAAGAAGGCCCCGAAGGAACTATAATGGTCGATGGTGAAGAGATCCCAGCAGGAACTAGTACTTCCGTTGATGAAGATCAAGAGGTCAACTTCACCGCTGAGAATTTTGTAGATCATGCAACAGGGAACATCAGTAATTATCAATGGAATTTCACCGATGAAGATGAGATAGTAAGCGGTGAAGATATGGAACAGGTCAATTACACTTTTGAAGTACCTGGTTCATACGACGTGATTCTCAATGTGACCGATCCATTGGACAATTGGAACGAAGTACAGATTACAGTTGACGTTGCGGATACAACACCTCCTGATGTCGTGATCAGGACTGAGTGGAACGATGAACACACATATGATGATACCGTGGATCATGATGATCTCAGGATAGGTACCGAAGTCACATTCAATGCGACTGAGTCACAGGCCCATCCTGAATATGAAGGCGAATTAGAATCATTCGAATGGTTGATCGAGGATGAGGATGGGGAACTAATGATGAGTGAAGAAGACGAGGAAATCCTTGAAAACGTGACCTTCGATCATGCGATGACATATACCGTATGGCTGAACGTGACAGATGTCTCAGGAAATTACGCGAACGAATCTATCGATGTAAACGTCCAAAGAGGTCCGACACCGATACTTAACGTGGATGATCTTCGTTTCTCAGAGGACACCATTAGAGTTGGAGATTCGGTGACCATAAGCGTGAATGTGACCAACGATGGAGATGCTAATGCAACCGATGTGAGAACAGAGTTGAGGATCGACGGTGAACTGATCGATGCTGATTGGACTATGTACAAAGACGGTGAAGAACAAAATGAAATCGGAACAGGTGAAGAAGTGCGGATAGATATAAACTGGGAACCTGAAGACTCCGGTGAAAAAACTGTCAACGTCAATGTAACAGATGCCGAAGAAAGAGAACATCCAGACCTTTTGTTTGGCAACGAACAAGAGGAGACAGTGACTGTAGAGGGTCCAGCTTGGAGAGAATGGATAGTTTACATACTGATACCGGTGATCATAATCGGAGTAACAGTGGGACTTTACAAGTACAAAGACACGATAAAAGAGAAACTAGGTAAGTAAAACCCATAAACCCTTTTTTCTTTTTACATCCTTTTTGGTTTTTCAAGACCTAATGTATCCATCACACTAGCCATCGCGAACTTGAAACTTTTCACGATCGCTATCCTCAATTCTTTTTTCTCTTCAGAATGAAGAACGGGATAGTCTCTGTAAAATCGGTTGAATTCTGCAGCCAACTCATGAGCGTATTTGGCCAAAAGGTGAGGAGAGTTGTTTTCTCCCGATTCGATCAATATTCTAGGGAATTCGGCTATCTTCCTTATCAGCTTTATCTCACCCTCTTGGCTATCGGTGAGTTCTAAGTTACCTATATCCAATGATTTCCCGGTCCATTTTTCCAGTATGCTATTGGCCCTAGTATAACTGTATTGTATGAAAGGGGCACTGTCTCCTTCAAAGTCTAAAGCTTCCTCCCACTTGAAATCGATCGGTTTTTGAGGTTGTACTTTTATTATATCGTATCGCACCGCCCCGACTCCTATCTTTTCGGCGATGGCGTTCATATCTTCTGGTTCAACATTCTTCCTTTTCTCTATCTCTAGTTTGGCTTTTTTTTGGGCTGTATCCATGAAATCATCTAGGGTAACGTAAGTTCCTTTTCTAGTTGACATCTCCTTTCCTTCAAATGTGACGAATGAATGGAATATTATTTCTGGTATGGTCTCGATCCCCAAATCTTTTAGCGCTTCTTTAACGAATTCACCGTGGAGTTTATGATCTTCTCCCAATATATTGACCAATTCATCTGCTTTTTCAGCCTTCCAAACATGATATGCTAGGTCCCTTGCCGGATATAGACTTGTTAGATTTTCTCTAGCAATGAATGTTTTGTTTCCTTCCTTTTCATAATAAAGGGCACCATCTTCTTCTCCAACGTTTTCTAGAGAACTTAGATCTTCAATCAATTTTTCAACTGAACCATCGATGATAAGTGAGGATTCATTTTTAAAGCTGTCTAAATGGATATTTAATCTCTCAAGGGATTCTATTATACCCTCCATCACATCCTCCGCGTTTTCCTTAAAATGTTCTAGAGTTTCTTTATCCCCCATCTCCATGGATTGGATGATCTCCTGTATTTCCTCTTCCAAACTTTCATCTTCCTCAAGTAATTCATTGACTCTTTGATAATAACGGACCAATTGGTGATCCTTCTTTTTCCTCTCTACCTTAGCTAGATCGTCTTCTTCAAGGTTGATCAGCCCCCAGACCAACACGGCCATCTGTCTTCCTATGTCATTAACGTAGTACTGTTTTTCTATCTGATATCCAATTTTTTCATAGATCCTCGCCAGGGTATCTCCGATAACAGGATTTCTCGCTCTTCCAACGTGGAGAGGTCCGTTCGGATTGGCACTTGTATGTTCCACTAGTATCTTTTTTGACTTCGATGGCAATCTACCAAAACTTTCTTCCGTCATCAAACAGTTCTTGATCGTTTCTTCAAAAAGATAACTTCTATCGATCTTAAAATTCAAATACGGTCCTGCTCTTTCCACAGTTCCATTTTCGACTTCTAAGTTTTCTTCTAGTTTTTTTGCTATTTCGTTTGGATCATTTTTGAGTTCTTTAGCGAAGCTATAGCATGGTAAGGCGAACTCCCCCCTCTCTTTCGGGGGTGACTCGAGCTCTATTAACTGTTCAGGCACGTCCAAGTAGTCCTTTAATTTCCGGAGTATTTCTTCTTTAAAATCAAGTATAACATATCTCATTTTTCGACCTCAGTTTATCCTGAAACGTAAGAGCGCTGCGATACCGCCGAAGGCGTTCCTCAGTAGTTCACCCTCTTCGGATTCATCTGAGATCAACTTGACCTCACTTCCTACTTCCTCGGCCATCTCGTACAATTTTTCGATTATGTCTTTGCTCTCAAGGACCTCCATCTCAGCACCACATTCAGGGCAGATACGATCTTCATCCTTGATCTTACCCTCTAGGGTTATCTCGTCCTGGTGATCACATTCTGGACATTTTACTTTCACCAACTGCTTGTTGATCCCTTCGGATATGAGCAGGGTTTCCACGGCTCCCATCCTTAAAGCCCTCATCACTTCTTCTTGCCCATAGCTTGCAAGGCCTCCGTTAGGATTTTTTATCTCCCCCATCAATTCATCTATGAGTTTTTTCTCCTTCATCACTTCTAGTTCTGAAAGGGTTTCTTGCGCGTTCTCTATCAATTCTTTGAGTCCGTATTCGTCGGTATATCCAGTATTGAAGGTGTCGACGATCTTTTTTTGCAACTCGTGATGTAGATGATCCCCTTCTATGAAATCGTCTTTAGTCCTTCCAGGACCGCCTATCAAGACACCGTCAACTTTTTCCTCTAATAAAAGACCGTTAGCCTTATCAGCCAATTTTTTAAAATATTCCTGCGCTGCTATCTCTATCCTCCTTTCGAACCTTTGCTGAGAAAATCCACCTTTGGTATGTTTGCTGGGCACCAATGATTGTATGTTCTGTAAAGTCTCTACTCTACTACCTCGGAGGATACCTATCGTAGCTTCGCTCCTGTCGAGCACTATGAGACCGTATTTTTCCTTTTCACCAACCATATCTAGTAGGGGTTCAACGTAGAATTCTGAATCGCATCGATAAGTGAAAGTTTCAAGCTTTCTAGGCGGTTCTAAAGTCTTGGAGACCATCTCCGTTTTGTCTCCACTGGCTGAAACGTGGCCTACAAAGAATATCAGACCGTTCTTCGGAGGTTCGTCTAAATATTTTAGCTTTGACAGTATGGATCGAAGTGCCGCCTGAACATGTTTTCTAGTAGACTTAGATTTGATGTTAGAGCTCTCGGACATCTCTTCATTGAGATAAGAGGTCACGTCGGATATCCTTTTATCTGGAGGGACGTAAAGGGATATGAGTTCAGTACCTCTTCCCTTCAGGTCCTTGATCTCTTCGATCGCTTTTTTGAAATCATACTCGTCTTTCTTGCTCATCTCCATGGATACCAGATACATCCTTCACAGGGATGGGATATTAAAAAGGTTTCGAGCGCCGGGATAGAAGATTAGAAAAAAGTGCGAAAAAGTGCAGAACGACGAAGTAGAAAGACGGGCCTGAGGGGATTTGAACCCCCGGCCGATCGGTTAAGAGCCGATCGCTCTGCCTGTCTGAGCTACAGGCCCACTGGGAAAGGGATGAGCCGTGTAGATATAAATATTTTTACCTTCTATTCAGTGATCCCCGAAACGTTTTTATATGTTACCCGACCTATATTATATAACCTGTGTCAGACATGGTGGGTCTATGGGAAAAAAATTGCCTAAATACCTTAAGGAAGAAGAGGTCAGGAAGTTATTGAACGCCCCGGATAGAAGCAAAATACGAGATCGATTGATACTGAGGATTCTGTATCGATGCGGTCTCAGGGTTTCTGAATTGACGTCTCTCCGAATAGAAGATATCGATTTCGACGAGGGTATGATAACGGTAAGAGGTGGTAAAGGGGGGAAAGATAGGGTCGTACCTATCGATGACGAAACTTTAGATCTTATCCAACTTTATAAAAGAGATGCGGAAGAGGGTATTCTAATACTTTCTCAGCGTGGTAATTCACTTTCGACAAGACAAGTCGAAAGGCTAGTGAAAAAGTATGCCGAAAAGGCAGGTATAAATAAAAATGTCTATCCACATATGTTGAGACACAGTTTTGCTGTACACTGTTTAAAATCGGGTATGAACTTGAGGAGCGTCCAAAAGATGCTCGGTCATTCATCTTTGACCACGACTCAGGTATATCTTGATCTTACGGGGAAAGACGTTAAAAGGGATTATGAAGAGCATCCACTCCCTGCCTAAAACTTATATCTGTTTTATCGGTTAGCATTTTAGCGCCGAGGTAATAAGATGGATGAATCTGTGATGGAAAATATAGAAAAATATAGAGAAGAGATGAAAGACACGTTGATGGAATTGATCCGGATCCCAGCTATAGGTCCAGACAATGATGGAGATGGAGAAAAAGAAAAGGCCGATTATATAGAAGAGTTGATAGAGGATTTCGGCTTTGATTCAATAGAAAGATTTGATGCTGAAGATGATCGCGTTCCAGATGATATAAGACCGAATATCGTAGCTACTAAGAAGGGGGAAGTCGATAAAAATTTAGCAATACTCACCCACATGGATATCGTACCTGAAGGGGATCTAGATGAATGGGATACGGATCCCTTTGAACCCGTATTCAAGAACGGAAAAATATATGGGAGAGGAGCGGAAGACAACGGTCAGGCCCTTGTTTCCAGTATCTATGCAGTGAAAGCATTATCTGATTCGGGACAAAAACCTCATTATACGATAAAGATAATAATTGTTTCAGATGAGGAGACAGGGAGTAAATACGGAGTTCAGCATGTTTTGGAGAAAGATATATTGGATAAGGACGATCTCGTACTCGTCCCTGATCACAGTGAGGATGAAGGTAAAGGTATCGAGATCGTAGAGAAATCCGGATTATGGACTAAAATCGAAATCCATGGAAAGCAGGGACACGCAGCCATGCCCTTCGATACGATAAACGCCAATAGGATCATGGCTAGATATCAGAATCTTGTAGATGAAGAGTTACGGCATAAATTTGATCAGCAAGATGAACTGTTTTCACCCTCAAATAGTACTTTCGAACCTACAAAGAGATTAGCCAATGTGCCCAATGTAAATTCTATCCCGGGAAAAGAGACGCAGTACTTTGACTGCAGAATATTACCCACCATACAGCTTGACGAAGTTAAAAAAGTTTTCGAGGATGCGGCAGATCAATTTGAAGATGAAACAGGTGCTGAGATTAAGGTTGATTATGTTACTGAGATGGAAGCTCCTGAGAAGACGCCTGAAGATTCCGAAGTGGTTAAAAAACTTATCACGGCCGTAAAGGATACTACTTCCTTTGAACCAGAAGTTGTGGGCATCGGAGGAGGTACTGTTGCAAAACATTTCAGAGATAAAGGAATACCTACGGCAGTTTGGTGCTCAAATAAAGGTCTAGCACATCAGCCCAACGAGTACGCTGTACTGGACTACATGATCAGAGACTGCAAAGTCTTCGCAAGGATGGCTATGGATTGACTTTGTTTGGGCATTTTAAAATACGGTTATCTCGTCTTCCATTATCCTATCCTTGAGATCAAATATGTTATCCAGGTAGTCTTCTGCGATCGCCTCTACATTATCCAAACTTATATTGTGATGATCTTCTTCTTCGACCACCAGTTGAATACTCGCTACCTGAGGATCGGTGAGCGATCTACCTATCTGGGACACTAACCTTACATAGACGTCGTGGACGCTATCTTTTTCCTCTTCATAGGCCCTTTGGGCGATCTCTTTTGCCGCGATGTTGTAAAGTTTACCAATATGTGTTACGGGATTTTTGCCCGCTGCGGCTTCCATGCTCATAGGTCTAAAAGGAGTTATCAATCCATTTATCCTGTTCCCTCTCCCCACGGAACCATCATCTCCGTTCTCCATCGAAAGGCCGGTGACGGTCAGATAATATATACCTTTCTCGTAGTCATCGGCTGTATTGATCATTATATTCACATTTCTTTCTGTTTTATCTGATATGTAATCTTTTACTCGCTCTTTTACTTCGTTTATCACGTTAATATAATGATCAGCATCAGGAGTCAATCGATCTATCATCGCCACTGCAATAGTTAAGTTGATTTCTTCTTCTTTTCTAGTTGCCATCACCTTGACGTCCTGTCCAACTTCGGGCAAATCTTCTTTCAAAGGACCATTGATGAACTTTTCTGTCTCCAAAGCTACACTTTCGGTTTCACTTAGAGGTGCGTAGGAAACTCCGAAAGAGGTGTCGTTTGCGTTCTGCCTACTGGTATCATACACCCCCTGTAGATCAACAGAACCTTTGCCTATCCTACAGTCGAGCATGACTCCTTCTTCTACATCAAGATGGGTACATTTTTCCCTTAGATATTCTTCAGCTGCGGTCAGGGCTGTAGATTTGTAAGGAAGTCTTTTTCCGTTGACATCGGTGGTAGCTCTTCCCGCTAATAGTATATATACGGGTTCGAGTATCTCACCTCCTCCAAACTCGGGGTTAGCCTGTCCTCCTACAATCTGGACTTCGTCCGTATTATGATGAAGGACTCTATCATGTTTTTCGAGATACATACGGGAAAGATTTCTACTTATCTCCTCGGCAATCCCGTCAGCTATGCTGTCAGGATGACCAATTCCCTTTCTTTCCACAATCTCGATGTTTTGCTTTTTCATAGGAGTTTCATAGATTATCTCTGAGGCTATATTTTTGGACATATTTACCACCTTATAGGTTATCGAGTCTGTAAGGAAATAGAGACCTCATAATTAAAATTGTGGTATGCAACCGATATCGATTTTTTCGTAGAAGCTGTATCAAAGGCCCCAAAATGGATCCTCTTTTTGTTTTATTTCCCGAACCTCATCTAAAATCCTTTCTTCATCGTAAGTGAGGTCAAGTTCCCTTAACTTTACTGCATCCCCTTGAGGTATGTCTATATACAGTTCCTCTCTCTCTTCGATCTGCCTTCCCACAGTTACACCAGAGATGGCTATCGCCACCTCGTCACCCTGTTCTGCCTTATCTAGAGATTTTTCTCCACTCCTTATACTCTGTACTCGACCAGCGGTTTCGCAATCTTTGTTCAACAATCTTCTCTGAGGTCTCAGAGTGCCTGCTAAGACTCTAACACCTACGACGGCCGGCTTAGACATCCGGAAGACGTGATCTTCCAATATACGTATCTTTGCAGGATGGATCACATCCTCTCTCTTTTTTTCCTCGATCTCTCTCTTTTTTTCCTCTTTCCATTCTTCGTATTCTTCTACCAACCTGTAAACCACGTCATTATTAAATATCTTAACATCTTCTTCTTTCAACTTTTCTTCTGCATCTGGTAAGATATCGACATTAAAAGCTAGTATGGCTCTGTAAAGCTGGTCGTCTATCGCTACAGCGTCAGTTATATCCTTCTTAGAAACATCCCCTACTGATGCTTTCAAAAGAGGGATTTCCGCGTCTTTTAGTTCGTAGGCTAGGCCTTCTAAAGATCCTATGGCATCGGCTTTGATGATCACCCCTTCTTCTTGAGTTTCTATATCGGCCTGACTCTCCTTTCTCACCATGTCCATGACTTCTTCAGTCTCTCTATCTCCAACTCCCATTATCGGAGCTCCGGCCAGGACTCCTTCACATTCTGGGGTGACAAGTTTGATACCAGCGGCGGCACCTACTTGGTCCTCCTCTTCAAATCTCTCACTAGGATCCCTTATTTCATCCATAGGTTTCGGTCTCATCAGAGATTTGATTTTAGTGCGGATAGGTTCGTTCCTAGTTCCTATCACTATTTCGTCATTTTTCCTCAGCACACCTTCATGCACTATAGTATCCAAAGTGGTGCCGAGGCCCACTTCTTCTTTCACTTCGAGGACTGTAGCCTCTCCAGGACCTTCCTCAACTTCTAGTTCGTTTTCAAGGTATGTTTGAGCAAGACCGATCAGCGTCAAGAGTAGGTCCTCTATCCCCTCTCCCGTCAGAGCACTCATGGGAACGATACCGATGTTTTCGGAGAAGTCCGAAACTCTATCGTACCTATCTGCGGAGAAACCCTTGTCGTAAAGGTCCCCGATCATATCGTAAAGAGCATCGGTCATCCTATCTTTAGCATCTTGGGATTGTTCAAGTAGATTTTTTACAAAAGGTTTATCCTCTGAACGCCATCCTGGTATTTTATCTAATTTATTAGCTGCAACGATGAAAGGAGTTTTTTCTCTCTTCAAGATCTCCAATGATTCTAGAGATTGAGGCATAAAACCATCGTTGATATCTACTATGAGAACTGCAAGGTCTGCTAAAGATCCGCCCCTCGAACGGAGATTGACGAATGAATGATGACCAGGAGTATCTATAAATAAAAGACCGGGGAGAGAAAAATCTACCTCGCAACCTAACTCTGAACAAGCTTCTCTAAGAGCATCTAAAGGTATCTCGGTAGCTCCTATATGCTGTGTTATGGCTCCAGCTTCTCTTTCCTGTACAGCGGTCCCTCTCACTTTATCCAAAAAAGTCGTCTTGCCGTGGTCGACATGGCCTAGAACACTGACTATCGGTTGTCTTATCCGCATACATCGGATTCAAGTAATGGTAATATATATGTCTTTTTTCCTCGAAAGCAGGATCAATTTCGAATGCCGCTGAACCAATGGTGTTCTCCTCTTATCTCAAAGCCTAGATCATCTGCCAAAGAGAGCGAAGCTTCATTATCTTTAAATATTTGAACCGCCGGAACTAGGCTTCTTTTTTCAGACGCTTTACACATCTTTTCGGTCACGGCCTTTGCAAAGCCTCTTCTCCTCCATCCTTCTTTAACGTGAAGCATACCTAGAACCATGGCTTCATCGGTGATGAAATGAGTGAGGGTCCAAGCTACTAATTCGTCTTTTTTCCTGATTCCGTAGGCCGGACCATTTTTGATCCTTCTTTTGATGTAATCGGTAGAATCGGTTTCTGAAAGACCCCAATATTCATTTATCATCTCTGAATCCTCCTTTTTCAGCTCTTCTACCTCTTTTTCTGTCTCTTTAGGTTTTTCATATACTCTATTCATCAACCACGTAGGTCTGTCATCCTTGATATCAACAAAATCTTCAACCGCTTTAAAGGATTGAGGATCCACTGCATGAAATCTATATTCTTTATCTTCCTCCAAATGATCTTCGATCAGTTTTTTTCCTGAGGTCATGCATCCTCTCATCGTCACAGTTTCATCACTTATTATGAGTACTCCAGAAATATCCTCCGCTCCGTTTATGTATACATCACTCCTGTCTTCGTTCAATCTAGCTATCTGATATGAATTTACAACGGGTTCTTGTTTAAGGTATTCTTTAGCCATCGCTCTATCGCTTCCCATTTTCATGCGTACACAAATTTAACGGTGATATTTGATTTTTAAGGGAATCCTCGACCGTTAACCTTATTCATAACCTTTAAATTAAAGGAATTATGGATTTTAATATCACTCCTGTCCTGAACGCCGAACAGTTACTAGATAAGGCATTCGGAAGAGCATCAAAGAAGATAAAGCAGGGTAACACCCCTTTAGAGAGAAAGAAAAAAACCGTTTCGGCGAAATTGAATTCTATAGCTCACACTATCGAAGACACTTTAGGTAGATATGAGGATGAATTTCCTACGTTAGAAGCTTTACCTGAATTTTACTTTGAAATAATAGATATCATCATAGGTATCGATAAACTCAAAAAAAGTATAGGGGCCGTGAATTGGGCGAAAAGACGGGTTAAAAGGACGGTGATGGAAGCTGCTAGAGATGTAGTTTCCCAAGAAAGTCTTGATGAGATAGAAAAGATAAGGCGTAAAGCCTATGCTAGGACTGATTCATTTCTCAAACAGGTGAACGATGATCTAGAATTTTTGGAAGAATCTAGAAAAAAACTCAACTCACTTCCCGATATAAAGGCCGATCACCCCTCCGTAGTTGTAGCGGGCTATCCTAACGTGGGTAAATCTGAACTGGTATCTCAAATCTCGAGCGGTAAACCTAAAATAGCGAAGTATCCATTTACAACAAAAGAGGTAGGGATAGGGCACTTCAGATTGGGATATCAAACTTGTCAGCTAATAGATACACCTGGTATGCTCGACAGACCTAAGGAGGAAAGGAACGATATAGAGATGCAGGCGGTTAAAGCATTAGAGAGTCTAGCAGATCTCATCGTTTTCTTGTTTGACCCTTCTGAAACTTGTGGATATCCACTTGAAAAACAGGAGATCCTTTGTGATGAGATCAAAAGAGAGTTATCTGATGTGGAACTCGTAGAGGTTGAGAACAAGGTCGATATAGAAAGGACCGATAGCGGCAGAATAAAGATTTCGGCATTAAACGGTGAAAATTTAGGTGAACTAAAAGAATCTATCAAAGAGATCTTGAGTGATAAGTATCCGATAAAGGAGGTAAGTGATGAAGACCTAGATTATTTTGCTGATCCAGGAAGTGCTCCTCGAGAACCCTTCCCAGAATTAGATGAGATGGAATTCAAAGATCGATAAAGCCGATCATTTACTTTTTTCTTCCGACGGACGGGTTTTTTCAGCACCCTTTCCTCTACTTCTTAGACCTCTACCTTTCTTCCCGGCTGAGGTCTTTCCTCGGAAAACTCTTCCCTTTTCATCTTTGTCGCATATCCAATTTATATCGGGGTCGTTCTCGATTGATGGATGATTTGGATCGACCATTATCACTTCAAAGTATTTGTGGCGTCCGTCTTCTCCTACCCAATAGGAGTTTAGAATCCGCAGATTCGGATACCTCCTGGAAGTCCTTTCCTCAGCTATCCTCTGCAAATTCTTTTTCGGCGTTATCTTCTTAACACCCATCCTTTTTGGACCTCTTCCACCAGTAGGCCTAGATTTTCTAAGATTTCCTCTCCTGACCTTTGCTCTCGCAAGTACGAATCCTTGTTTTGCCTTGTAGCCCAATTTTCGAGCTCTGTCTAGTCTTGTAGGTCTTTTGATTCTTTTGAAATTGTCCTCTCTACGCCATCTTTTCATGCGCTTTCGCTGCAATTCTTTCAAGAATCCTTCCTTAGGTTGTTCCCAGGCCTTTTCTATGTATTTATACATGCTCGGATAGGTTTCCATCGTTTCTTCTTCCTCTGCCGTGAATTCTTCAGACATATTATCACTTTTCTCTTGTTTTCGGATTCACCCAAAACTGGGCACATCTCCAACGGGTTTTTCCCGTCACTCGTTTTAATCTATTTAGAGGTATGTGTTATATATGTATTGTGTGACGCCTCAGGTGCTCATCCCCTTAAGGGTTAATTTTTAATACCCCTCTAACTTATCGCTGATTATCGAATATAGTTCAGGTGTTAGCCATGAAAATTCACAGAGTCAAAGGAAGATTCAGGATGGGAAAAAGGAAAGGTGACTGGCAGCGCTTCTCCAAAGAGGTCATAAGCAGTAGTGAAGAGGAGGCAAAGGAAAAGATATATTCTCTCTTTGGTAGTAAGCACAGAGTCAGCAGGACCAATATAAAATTTTATGATATAGAAGAGATAAGTGAAGAAGAAATTGAAGATTACTTGATAAAGAGCAAAATCGAAATGGAGGCATGAATATAGTGGTTAATCAACGCGAACTACAACAGAAAGCATCTACTCTTGAAGTGATGAAAAACGAAGTAGAAGCCTTGCAGGGACAGAAACAGATGTTGGAAGAACATATCAACAGACACGACGAAGCGAAAGAAACGATGAAGAATTACAAGGATGAAGAGGAAGGCACGGAAGTTTTAGTGCCAATAGGTGCAGACTCTTACATCTATACTGAAGTAAGCAACAATCAGGAAGTACTTATCGGTCTTGGTGCCGATTTATCGGCGGAAAGAGATATAGAGGACGCACTAGATATAATCGAGAGGAAGAAAGAAAAGATCGGAGAAGAAAAGAAAGAGTTGGAAAAACAGATAGAAGAGATCAGTGAGAATGCAGAGGAACTGGAGAACGAGATAAGGAAGGAATACCAAGAACTTCAGAGGCAGCAACAACAGCAGCAAGGCGGGGGACAGATAATTCAGTAGATCAGGATTCATTATCTTGTCCGAAGCATATTGATGATGATATGCCAAACTAGCTGAATCAGAGGTAATCATGTTTGAAAAATTAAAAGATAAATTATCCGGATTGAAGCAGTCTAGTAAGAAAAAGATAAAGAAAAGTCCCGAGGAGGCCTTCGTTGACGGGTGGGGTTCTAAGATAAAGGAGAGTAAGGTAGAAGATATCCTTTGGGAGCTGAAGGTATCTTTACTCGAAGCAGATGTTGCTCTACCCGTTGCCGAAGAGATACAGGATAAAGTAAAGCAGTACATCCTCGGTAAAAAGATCAGTCGGAAGTATGATCTAGAAGAGGTTGTAGAGGCAAGCCTGAAAAAAGCTGTTAGATATGCCCTTAAGACTGATAAAATAGATTTCGATAAAAGGGTAGAAAAAGCGGAAAAACCGTTTTCTATAATGTTTGTAGGAGTGAACGGGACGGGAAAGACCACCACTATAGCGAAGATCGCTAAAAGATTGAAAGACCAGGAATACAGCTGTGTTTTAGCGGCGTCAGACACTTTCAGAGCCGGAGCCCTTGAACAGATACAAAAGCACGGTAACAATCTCGGCCTTAAGGTAATCAAACACTCCAAAGGCAGTGATCCTGCTGCGGTAGCTTATGATGCACTTGAACATGCTGAAGCTAGAGGAAAAGATGTAGTCCTTATAGATACCGCAGGAAGGATGCAGACCAACAAAAACTTGATGAACGAGATGGAGAAGATCAAAAGGGTCGCTGAACCTGATATGATAATTTTTGTAGGTGACGCTCTTGCAGGTAATGACGCTGTAGAGCAGGCAAAAGAATTTGAGAAATCGGTCGGGATAGATGGGGTCATACTCACTAAGATCGATGCTGATGCGAAGGGTGGCGCAGCTTTATCAATTGGTCATGCAGTCGGTAAACCGATGCTTTTCGTGGGGACTGGAGAGGATTACAAAGACCTTGTTGAATTCGACGCAACTTGGATGACTAAAAGGCTTTTCGGTGGCTGATCGATTTTATCGCATAACAACTCTTTAAAAGAACGGTCATCTCTGCAGATAACCTATGCCGTCAGGATGTATACCAGCCTCTATACGTTTGGGTTCTTCTTCTAGTCTATCAATATCGATAACTGAGATGTCGTTCGTTTTGTTATTAGCTACATAGGCTCTTTCACCAGGATGATCAAATACCACTCCTCCGGGCCATACTCCGACTGGCATACGCTTCACTTCCCAAGGCACTCTTTCATCATCTCTTTGGAAGTCCGTTTTGATCACTGAAACGTCGTTCGACTCTCTATTGAGGATAAAGGCGTATTTTCCGTCGGGCGAAAACACTATTCTTATGGGTGTGGTTCCAACCCTTCTCTTGTATTTGGTATCATAATTTTCAGGGTCTATGACGTAAAGAGTACCATCTTTCTGGTTAGCTACATAGAGATCACCGGTTTCTGGATCCACCGCAGTGCCTTCTGGTCCCTCACCGACAGGAAAATGATTTATCACTTTTTCTTTTTCAACGTCTATAACAGAGATGTTATCACTCCCTATATTGGGAACGAAAACTTTTTTTCCATCTTTTGAGAAGGTTATCATGTGGGAATGCTTCTGGTGGGTTGGGAAATGTTTCTTTATCTCGTCTTTTTTTGTATCTAGTATGAATATCATATTGCTGTAGGTTGAGGCTACATAGAGTTCGGATCCATCCTCCATCAAACCAACACCGTGTGGAAAATCGAACTCTTCATGTTTTATCCTTTTGATGATCTCGAAATTTTCATTATCTACAACATCTATTTCATTACCCAGGGAACAGGTTATGTACGATTTTTTCCCGTCCTTTGAAACTGCAATCTCATGGGGATTATGACCAGTTTTTATCCTTTTGATTTCATCCTTTTTTTTAATGTCTATTATGGACAAACTGTCTTCATCCTTATTCAATACTAACAGATATTCCTCCATTTTATCACACGAGATTAAAGCGGTTAGGTCTTACCTATAGTTTTTCATTAGTCAGACAAAAAGCGTAAAAGATAAAAGCTATCGAATCTATACCGAATTAGGTGCTATCTTGAAACGAAGAAGGAAGAGCAAAAGGAAGAAAGAAAAAACTTGTGATGTTAAAGGTTGCGATGAAGATAAGAAGAAGTCCCTACCTTCAGAGAAAGTCTCAAAAAAGACTGAACTAACTATTGAGTCTTCTGGAAGAAAGACTTACCTGTGCAAGGAACATTATAAAAAATATAAAAAAGAGACTAAAGAAGAGAGGACCACGAAGAGATTAGCATGGGATTAAAGTCTTTGGTAGATCTTGGTGCTTGATTAACCTCCTTGAAATGCCATTCTAGAAAACGAAATATAAATTAAAAAAGAGGGAAAAGTTCTTTTAAGGACAAGTTCATTTATAATTATAAACTCGTCTTACGAAAGTCCGTGTTTGCAAAAGTTATGTGTGATTAATATGCACAAAAAAGACATACTAGGTCTCTCTTGGTTAGGAATTAAAAAACAACTAGGTCTAATGCTCTTATTCTCAGTGATCAATCTTCTAATATTTGAGCCTAAAAAGGCAAAAAGAGTAAAATTGCCTAGGACCGAAGTAGAGGTGCAGAAAACTAAGGAAAGAAAGGGAGAAGAGTGGATATCTGAATATACAAAGACCCCACCTCTAGAAAGAGATTCTCAGCGTATAGTAGAGGTCTACCCAATAAGAGACCCCTTCAGTTATGCTAGGATAATATATGATGAAGATAATTCAGAGCATCTGTACCAGGCTATAGAACCTACTTTAAGGGAGGACGAACAAAAATTACTAGAGAAGATAAGAGATACACTAGACAGGACTCTTACTTATGAATGGGAGACTATGAAGAAAAAGGATAAAGAAGAGTTCATCAAGGAGTCGGTCAAAAGCTATATCGAGAGCAGAGAGATGAACATAAACGAGATCACAGAGAAGAGGATACTGTATCATGTCATCAGGAACTATGTCCGTTTTGGCCCCTTAGATGTTTTAATGAGTGATGAAAATGTTGAGGATATCTCTTGTGATGGCATAGACATACCTATCTTTATATATCATTCAAAATACGAATCCGTGAAAACCGACATAATATTTGAAAGTGAAAGCAAATTGAACTCTTATATCATCCAGTTGGGTCAACGATGTGGGAAACAAGTATCTGTATCTCAACCTATCTTGGACGGTACCACCCCCGAAGGTCACAGAGTTCAGGGTACCTATGCTGATGAAGTCTCTACCCGTGGCTCATCAATAACCATAAGAAGGTTCAAGAAGGAACCATTTACTCCCGTCAAGCTCATAAAGTACAATACGGCGAATCCAGAGATGGTGGCCTATCTGTGGTTGATGGTTGAGCATGAGAAGTCCTCTATCGTTGCCGGAGGTACAGCGTGCGGTAAGACCGCGACTCTCAACTCCTACACGCTTTTCATTCCTCCAGGTCTGAAGATAGTTTCTCTAGAGGATACCAGGGAGATCAATCTTCCTCATGAAAATTGGATACCCAGTACCACTCGTTCAGGGATGACTATGAGCCAGGGTAAAGGAAGGGATCCAGGTGAGGTGAACATGTACGATCTCGTCAGGAATGCTTTAAGACAGAGACCAGATTATATAATCGTGGGTGAGGTGAGAGGTAAAGAAGCCCACACCATGTTCCAGGCCATGGCAACCGGCCATGTGACTTACAGCACCATGCACGCTGATTCGGTTCAGTCTATGGTTCATAGGTTGGAAAATGATCCCATCAATTGTCCTAGAGTGCTTTTAACAGCGCTCAGATTCGTGATAATCCAAAAATTCGCCATGGTAGATGACGAAAGGGTTAGAAGGATACAGGAGATCACGGAGATAGTGGGTTTCGAACCTGAGAGTGACGAGCTGATAACGAATACCGTCTTCAAATGGAACAGGGAGAATGACAGCTTCAGTTATCAGGGTCACAGCTATAATTTCGACGAGATAATGACCGCTAACAATTGGACTCAAGAAGAGATGGATGAGGAATTTGAAAATAGAGTCGAAGTTATTGAATATATGGTAGAAAAAGACATGGTGCATTATAAAGACATTTCCAGGATAGTAGCTTCTTATTATAAAGAACCCGAAGAAACGTTAGCTAGGATAAGGAGAAAGAGAGGTGATAACTGATGGCGGAAGGAAGTGACATATTTAAAGGGTTCGAATTCAAAGACGAATCATTCTTTTCCTCCAAGAGAACTGAAGTAACTGAAGAGATAGAAAAGTACGGGCCGCATGTCCAAAGACTCCCTAAAGAAGCGGTACCAGAATATTTGACTTTGACACCTTATCAAAAATTTTGTTGGAAGATGTTGGGTCCATTGGTAGAAGAAAAAGATGTAGAGGACGAAGACTTGGAAGAAGCTCTTCTTAGGGCCCACATGAAGATCAGAGTCGAAGAATATATCGCTTATGTTTGGATGAGCACCATCTTGGCAGCTATTGGCGGGATTGTTGTAGCGGTACTCATGGGTATATTCCTATCTCCTGTTTTGGGTTTTGCATCTTACTTGCTTGCGGGTATGACAGCACTTCTAGTGCCCGTCGCAGCTTACATTGGACTGAAGTCGATACCTTCTGCTAAAGCTAATAGTAGGGGTAAAAAGATAGATAAAAAACTTTCAGATGCTATGAGTTTTATAGCTTCCATGTCCTCTGCTAATATCAATCTAGACATGATATTCAAAGAATTGGCGAGGCAGCCATTATATGGGGAAGTCTGCGAGGAAGCTAAGTTGATCACAAGGGATACTGAGATTTTGGGGTTAGATATCTTGACTGCCTTGGAAAGAGCTACTGCTAGATCACCTTCTGACAATTTTAGAGAATTTTTGCAGGGAGTGATCACTACCTCAACATCTGGAGGGCAGCTGAAACCCTTTTTCAAAAGCAAGATGGAGGAATATCAGGATGAGAGACAATTAAGGGTTCAACAGAACATGGAAACATTGGGTATGATGGCTGAATCTTTCGTAACGGTGGTAGTGGCTTTTCCTCTATTTTTGGTTGTGATAATGGCTATAATGTCCCTAATGGGCATGGGAGCTGGCGATCCAATCCCTGTACTTTACGCTATAGTAGGTCTTATGATTCCAGGTTCACAAGCTGGATTTATTGCGATAATATGGTTGATAACCAATGATTAAAAAAGTAGTGTGATAAGATGCCAGGAAAAGAAAGAAAAAGCGGCTTCGAAAAGATATTGACCCTTGGATACGCAAAAGAATTCTTGATCATTTCATCGGTTGGGGGAGCAGTGATGCTATTCATAGCCTTATTGTCATATCTAGATGCTGGACCTATCCCCTTGGCACCTATTGATTGGAGCATGATCGCCGCTATGGTTTTCTTTGGGCCCTTTGGAATCTATGTAAGCTATAAACACAAGCAGATTGAAAGGATAGAAAGAAGATTACCAGATTTCCTCCGAGATGTTTCGGAAGCTGGAAGATTCGGTATGACCCTTGCTGATGCGATAGTGGTTTCGGCTGAGGGTAGATATGGTGAATTGACCCCAGAAATCAGAAAGATGGCTGCCCAGATCCAGTGGGGTGTACCTGCTAACAAGGCCTTGAACTTATTTGCTCAAAGGGTTGACACTCCACTTGTGAATAGAGTGGTCGCAATAATAACCAAAGCAAATCAAGCAGGGGGTAATGTGGCTGATGTCCTAACCATGGTATCTCAGGATGCGAAAAAAGTGCATCAGTCAGAAGATGAACAAAAGATAGCTATGACCTCATATTTAGCAGTAATTTACGTTTCTTTTGCCGTCTTTATCGTAGTTATCATAATATTGAATACACAATTTTTGACTGCTATGGAAGAGGCAGGAGCAGAGATGGACATGGATGCGGAAGGTATAGAGGCACCAGGAGGCATGGGTGGAGGCATGGCTATGGAGATGGAAACTGAGCACATACCGGTTATACAGTATATATTCACCCTGGCGGTATTCGCACATGCAGTTGGAGACGGTATAGTAGCGGGTATCTTACAAACAGGTAAATTTACAAATGGAATGAAACACAGCTTCATACTTGTTCTTATAGGATTTATCACCTTGAGAGTGATGTTTGGAGGACTAGGATTGGTGATGTGAGGGATCAAGATGGCAACTAGCATAGGAAAAAAACTGAATGAGATATTAGGAAAAGATAAACCAAAGAAGGTTTACGTACCTTCTGAAGAATCTGTTGGATCTGAAGAAAAGGAGCAGATAACTAAGGTCCCAAAGATAGCAGAGGAGAACGTTAAAGAGATAGAGATTAATGAAGTCGAAGAGCCTTATACGTATGTAAGAATAAAATATGACAATACTTCTAATGAATATATCTATGAAGTCATCGAACCGCAGCTGACAGATGAGGAAGAAGAGGTTTTGAAAGCTGTCAAGGACCAGATCGTTGACAGAGTAGAGATGATAGACCTAGATAGTAAAGAAGAGCAAGAAGAATATCTTGGACATAAGATCAACGAGATATTGAAAGATTTAGACGTTCAATTGAGAAAGATATCTAGGGAGCGTATCAAATATTACGTTAAAAGAGACTTTCTTGGTTTTGGCCCTATAGATGTCATGATGAAGGATGTAGATCCTGAAGACATCTCCTGTGATGGTGTTGGTATCCCGATCTACGTTTTTCATAGAAAGTACGGGTCAATGAAATCCAACGTTAGTTTCGATGATGCAGAGGAATTGGATAATTATGTTATTTGGCTGGCACAGAGAAGTGGAAAACACATCTCTGTTGCGGATCCTATGTTGGATGCTACCATGCCGGATGGATCAAGACTTCAGGAAACTTTGGGTACGCATGTAACGCAGAAAGGATCCTCATTTACGATAAGACGTTTTGAGGAAGAACCTTACACCCCTGTAAATCTGATAAACTTTCAAACCTTTAACCCTGAGATGATGGCCTATGCATGGATAGCTATCGAGAACGGCCAATCTATGCTAATCTGTGGGGGAACGGCATCCGGAAAAACCACCACCTTGAACGCGATCTTACTATTCATACCTCCGCAGGCCAAGATCGTGAGTATCGAGGATACCCGTGAATTGAATCTGCCCCATGAGAATTGGGTGCCACTCCTCACAAGGAGCGGATTTGGCGAGATCGACGAAGATACAGGCAAAAAAGCAGGAGAAATAGATATGTATCAGTTGCTCCAAGCTGCTCTAAGACAGCGTCCGGAATACATGATGGTTGGTGAGGTCAGAGGTGAAGAGGCTTACGTGGTTTTCCAAGCTATGGCGACAGGAAAAAGTGCCTACACGACTTTCCATGCCGATGATGTCCAGACCATGGTGAATAGGATGGAAAATGATCCTATCAATTTACCTCGAGCGCTGATCGGTGCATTGGATGTGGTGGTATTACAGGCTAAAGTTAAGGTTGGTACGAAAATGGTTAGAAGGATCAAGGCCATGACCGAGATTGTTAGCGTTGATCCTGAATCCGAGGAATTGATCACCAATAAGTCATACACATGGAACCCTGCGGACGATTCTTTCAATTACAGCGGTCACAGTTATGTATATTCAAAAGTGGCTCAATCTAAAAGTTGGACTCAAAGGGAGATGGAGAGAGAAGTTAAGAGAAGAAAAATTGTATTGGAATATCTGAACCAGGAAGAAATTTATAATTATGAAGATTTTGCCCAAGTGGTTACCTCATATTATAGGAACAAAGAAGAGGTCTTGGAAAAAGCAAAGAGAAAGTTAGAAGAGAGTAAAGAAGAAGAATTTAGTAGGAGTTAAAGGGGTCATCTATATGTCGCAAGAACCAAAAAGAAGAACTATAAACAGGAGAAAAAATGTCGATCGATCTGAAGAAGGAGTCGCTACCACAGTTGGTACAATAATGGCCCTGTTGGTATTTTTGAGTCTATTATCTTTGGTGGTTCAGCAGTATATACCTGTGTGGATAGAGGACAACGAAGCATATCACATGGGGGATGTCCAGAGCCAGTTTGCGAACATGAAAAGCGGCATAGATAACTTGGTATTAACGGAACAGCGAGGGTTCCCCAGCTACAATTCCATAAACTTGGGAACTGAAGGTATACCTCTTTTCGCTGATAGCACTCCTGGTGTACTCAGACACAGTTCCGGCTTTGGAGAAGATGGAGATGGTATGCGCATAAGTTGGGCTGTAAACGGAGAGGAAATCGTACACGAGAGCACCGGAAACATATCTTTAGAAGCACAAAATAGGTACTTTGAAGAACAGACAGTGATATATGAACATGGTGCTATACTTCTAGATCAGGCAGAAGGAGGAGTCATGAGAGCAAGACCCCATATCACCATAGAAGGTGGTGCGATCAGATTAACCATGATAAGCTTAGAAGGGAGCAATCGTCCGGTAGGAGGATCCGGTACAGTAGGCCTTACGGTAGAGCTAGCTTCGTTGGATAGGGATTCAGTAGATGAACCCGAAGACTTCAATTTCGAGTTAACAACTGCATATCCGGAGATTTGGAAAGATTATTTTGAAAACGAGACCGATCTAGAGAATATCGATATTGATGGTAGTAGATTGACCCTCATTGATGGGGAAAATGACGATTATAATGTTGACGAAGTAGAAATAACAAGAGCTAGATTCGTGGTCGACATCGACGCATGAAATCTCTAAGGATCACAATCCTATTCTCTTTTGTTTTTCAATAAATATATAAAATAATCTGCACTCACTAATATCTGAAAAAAATTTATCGCAACTAGTTAAAGGGCCTTAAATTGATATCTCAGTGATCTTTTGCCCAGCTGTAGTCTCTCCTTTTGGCGGAGTTCCCAAATCCACAGGAGGCGCAGTAGCCCTTTTTGACATTATAGGCTTTCTTTCCACATCTCCTACATGGGATGTGAGTTTTTCCTGAAGATTTTTTCCCTTTAGCTGGAGTTCCTTTACTCATATATATCCCTCTATGGTGACACGTAAACTACGTTGTCTCCTCTTACTAATGCTTTATCCATCTCTCTGACCTTTTCTCCGTCTATGAATTCTTTAACGTCCTTCATCACTAGATTCAGATGTGGGTCGTAGCCGTTCAGCTTCCCTCTATACTCTTTATTGTATCTCAATTCGACTATCACGTTGTTGCCAAGATTTCTGTTCAAGACCGTTAAAGGTCTATTATCTGTTTGAGCCATCGGAAGCTTATCTACTACACATACTTAAATCTAATGCTTCGTTCGATCTACAAATGTACTGTTTTGATTGAATTATCTCGAGGTCACTCTGGAACGAGAGTTCCTGAAAATACCTGCCATGCTAGGGCGGATTTAGCTACTAGGCTCAGGATTATGTACATCCTTTCCCCGTAGAGATAATCGCGCCAGGGTCCTATTTTCTTGTACTGCAATACTTGGTTCAATGCGAAGATATTGAAGAAAATCGCTATCGAAATAAAGATCCCTATCACGAAGTTCGGCACATCAACAGGAGATTCCGCGGCCGCTGTCAACAAGCGCATGGCGATAGCTATCCATGGAGCTATCCCTGCTATGCAGCCGAATATAAATGGTGACCAGCGTACTTTTTTAGTTTTCTGATTATATGCTTCCATCAACCATCCAAAGAGTATCATCGATGCGTTGACGATGAAAAGAACGATCAAGAATGCGAAATCTGTGATACCAACCAACATGGCTATAACAATGATCATCAGCGAGCTGCTGAAGGAATACTCTATCCATCTAGCCTTGTTGATGTGGTTTTTTAGATTATCTACGTACCAATCATATGCAAATGTTGAAACTACGAAGTGGGCTATAGCGGAAAGGAAAAGGAAAGCCGCCACAGTCGGCCCTATCTGTAGTTCGAACAAAGTTTGCGTCCCCATCTCCTCAGTACCGGGGGGGCCTTTCATCCAACTGTTGGTTACGGCGATCGAAAAATCCGTACTCAAGTACACCATTAGTACACCTTGAATGAAGTGAAGTACAGCCATAAATCCATTGAATCTTCTCAACTTCTGAAATTTTTCTGCATCTGACATGGTCTCCCTCTAACAAAGTAAATGAGATTACAATATATATAATTTTCTAAATTAGAATTCCTTTATCAAAAAATCTTCTATCAATAACGAATCCAGACCTATCTTGTTAAAAGAACGGAGTGCCTCTCCAGGTCTGCAGACTATCGGTTCACCATGGAGGTTAAAACTCGTGTTTAGAACCGCTCCTATCTGCGTTCTTTCTTTGAAAGAATCGATTATATCATAATAGGGTTCATTATCCTCTCTCTCGATTATCTGGGGTCTGCAGGTACCATCTACGTGTGCCGCTCCCTTAAGATCATTTTCACCTCTTTCAGTCAAGTGGTAGGACATGGTCATGAACTTGTTTGGATCTGGTTCCTGAAGATAGGTATGCATAAAACTCCTTAAGATGGTAGGAGAAAAGGGTTGAAAAGGTTCTCTACCGAGTCTTTCGTTCAATTCATCCCGTAGTTCTTCACTTGAAGGATCCATCACTATGGACCTATTCCCTAAGGCTCTTGGGCCATATTCCATCCTGCCTTGAAAAAGACCGATGAACTTACCTCCTTCGAGAAGCTCTGCCACTTTTTCAGGCTCATCCTTCAACTTCTCGTAAACGAACCCTTCTTCTTTCAGGATAGATTCTATATCTTTTGAGAGGAACTTTGGTCCTGAAAGAACACTGTTGAGATCACTCTTCCAATCCCAACGGATCTTTCTCTTATCTAATCTCGCCTTAACTTGAAGTGCCGCTCCTAAAGCTAAACCCCCATCGCCCATGTGAGGGAAGATCCAGTATTCAGGGAATTCTTTTTTGATCACTTTGTTGGCTTTAACGTTCTGAGCTACACCTCCTACGAAACATACTCTTTTCTTGAATTCATCCTGTATCATTTCACTTTTTTTTATATTCTCACACCATTCTTCCAACATATTTTCTAGGTGGTGCTGGGCAGAGCCGGCTATCTTTACCGCAGTATCCCAAAGCTCGTGATCTTTCTTACCACTTCTCAGAACGTTTGAGCACTCTTTTTTTCGTTTCAGTGGAAAACCTGTTTTTTCGGAAAGTTTTTTGACCGATCCTGATCCAGTGACCTCTAAGTGGTTCTTGAAACCCAGTCCGCTGACTTCTATACAGTCCTCAAATCCAAAATCGTCTTCACCCTGATGATAACCGCTCAAAGCCATGATCTTCCCCTCATGCCGCATAGGTACGAAACCCAGCATCTCAGTGATAGAGGCGTAGAAATCTCCCACAGAATCCAAGTAGGACGATTCTGCGATCTTTTTTAGCTCACCATCATCGCCTATAAAAACAGCGGAGGAGACCCCGTCGCCTGCTGCATCGATAGTTAGCACAAGACACTTTTTCCATCCTGAAGTGAAATAGGCTCCTGCGGAATGAGCTAGATGGTGATGGACCGTCAAGAGCTCGGTTTCCGGTTCTCCTATGATCTCTTTTATACATTTTTTGAGCTGGAGCAATCGTTTTTTCTTTCGATAGATACCCGCTGCAGCGACCAGATCGATATCTGCAGGATCAGTAGAAGAGAGTTCTAACACCTCTTTTATGGATCTTTTTGGAAAACCTCTATGGTACTTCTCTCTGCTCAAACGTTCTTCGTTCACCGCATGTATCTCATCGTCCTTTATCAGAGCGGCGCCGGCGTCGTGGCCGTCGTGTATTCCAAGTATAGTTACCATCATGCTCAAATGAAATACCACATAAATATCCTTTACCTTTCTCTGTTTAAACATGAGAAAAAATTAATATAAGGTATTACTTACTTTTCAAGGGAGAATATATTCACTGAGAAGAGGGAGCATAAAAGATGGATAAGCTCAAAGTGATCGTAGTCGTTATCATATTGGTTGCAGCGGTATTTTCAGCGATCATAGTGGATGGATCAACCAGGCAGCATCCAAGTGAAGTGGTTTGGCAACGAAGAAGAATTGATGACTATTCGATAAATGACCAGGGCGCATTTTCAATATCTGAGAATGTAATGTTTGTAGGGGCTAGGAGCTTTCCAGAAAGGATGGCTCGCGATGAACTTGTCATAGCGGTGGACATGGACGAGAACGAATTGCTTTGGAATCATAGTCATCATGAACCGACATCTAGGATATTTTCGGTCTGTTCCAATGAGGATAAGGTATTCAGCAGCTGCCACAGCGGCCAAATCATAGCAGCCGATATAGAAACTGGAGAACTGATCTGGAATTATACACACCCTGCTGATTATACTCTTTCATGGGCTATACAAAGCACAGAAGAAAGAGTCTATACCGGTTGGAGGCATAGTGAACTGATCGCTTTCGACGAAGAGACCGGAGAAATCATGTGGAATCATACACTGCATCAGGATGATATTCTCGATATCTATGTAGAGGATGATGTGGTCTACACCGCCTCAGAAAAGGTGATGGCCACGGATGCAGAAACAGGTGATGAATTATGGACATATTCGCTTCAAAACGGAGAACCAGCGAGAGTTTTTGTGAAAGAGACAACTCTCTATATCGGTTCTACTGAGGGCGAATTGATCGCCTATGATCTAGAAAAAGAGGAGAGAATTTGGAGTTCTTCACATCACGATGATAATGATGATTGGATAACCTCTATCACCTCGATCGATGGAGGCAACGGAAAAGTATACACTGGCTCTGGGGGCCCATCAGTTATCGCAGTCGACGCTGAAGATGGTGAGAAAATTTGGGATCATCAATATCATGGAGAATATACCGGGGGTTCATCGCCACATATTGCCGGTATAGAAGTTGTTGAAGATGAGATATACAGCGCTTGTGGAGCAAGACGTATGATAGTAGTGGAAGACGAAGGTGGCATTACAACAGGTGTTTCTAGAACCTTTAGCATAATTTCATCGGCTATTTCAACCGTTCTTGCTGATTACTGGTTCCCCACCCTTCTTATAGCTGTAGCTGTAGGCGGGGTGATAGCATTGATCGTTGGAGAGGACAAAATAGATTTTGGTGGTAAAGGCCCAAATACTAGGTAAGGATCGGACATTATGCTATTCTATAGATTTCCAGTAGTATAATATACTCCCACCTTAGTTCTCATAACGATGAAAAGAACACTGATCACCGCGGGCATCCATGGAAACGAGATAGGCTCAGTTCTGATAGCTCGTGAAATAAAAGGATGGATAGAAAGCAGAGGTATAGAAGAAGTAGAAGTCCTACCTAATGTAAATCTAGAGGCTGTCGAGCATAAACAGAGAAAAAATCCCTTAGATGATAAAGATCTGAACCGTATTTTTCCCGGAAAGGAGAACGGAACTACTTCGGAGCGCAGAGCTCATAGACTTTTTGAGAAGGCGAAGGAGTTCGATAGACTCATCGATCTTCACACCTATGGAGATGATAGCTGGTGTATTCCTTATATGCTTACTGATCTGAACCAAGACTATAACAGAAAGTTGTGTGAAAGAGTAGGTTTGAAAACAGCTGTTCAAACACGGGGTACAGATTCACAGCTCTTTTTGGAAACATCAAATATAGGCATACCTTCCATGATCATAGAGGCCGGAGGTGCCCAGAGGTATCGTGAGGAGCTTGAAGAGGTCAAAAAAACAATGATCGATCTGTTAACAGCTAAAAAAACTTCTTCAGAGAAACCGTCGCCAAAATACTTTGAACATTATGATAGGAAGAGATCGAGCATAGAGGGATACTTTGAACCGGTGAAAGAACCGGGAGACGAGGTAAAAAATGAAGAAGTCCTAGGTACTATAGATGGAGAAGAGATCAGAGCTGATTTTTCTGGACTTATACTGGGTATGAAAGAATCTAGCAGTTACGATCCGGAAGAAGAAAGTATTGCAGCCATAGCTAAAAAGTGATTTCAGTTCAATTGGGAGTCGATCTTCTTTTCGACTTCATTCAAAAATTCTTCTTCTTTACCGTGGGGTATCAAGGCCCCTGCGGCTATATCATGACCTCCTCCTTCTCCGCCAACTTCTTCAGAACATTCAGACATGACAGAAGAAAGGTCTAAACCTTTTTGGACTAGCTGTTTGGTGCCTCTAGAAGAAACTTTAACTCCCTCTCTATCATCAGAATTCGCAAAGGCAAAGATGGGTAATCTCTTATCAGCATCTCCAGAACTCAATATCATGCCGGCTACCGTTCCGACCACTGTATCTGGAATACGATCTTCCCCATGGAAGAACTGTATGTTTTCTCCCTCTTCGATCCCGATAGATTCAACGTAATCTAAACAATCAACGAGTACCTTCTGATGACCCGCCAACAGCTTCATCGCTTCATCCAAGTATTCATCTCTATCTCCTAAACAAACATGCAATCCTATCTCAGCCTTATCGTACCTTCCACATGAATTCAAAAGAGTAGAGAATTCCTTTGCCTGACGCAGCATGGTTCCTTTCTCCTCCTCAGTAAGAATGTATATCTCGCCGATAAGCGATTCAACGTTTTCTGTAGAATAACCTCTTCTTAACATCCTCTTCGCCAACTCTGATAGTATGGTCCTTTTTTCTTCCTTTGAGAGATCATACCATTTTCTCCATTCTCCATCTTTTTTCAGTTCAATATCGTTCTCGACCAAAAAATTCACGCAGTTGGACTCCTCTCCGGTCAAGCCTGGAAGTATAGGATTCGATGCGTATTCTAGAACTTTATGTAAGGGTCTGCTTTCTAATCCATATAGTGTAGTATCGACTCTCTTTGAAATGACCCCTTCATCAACCGCTTCTCTAAGTATTTCCCTGTTCTTACCAATCAGTTTCCCCTTTTCAGAAGTCTGAAGATCTCCAACGGCTCCTATAACAGCCAATTTACTCAGATCTCTGTTCTTATCGCTCATCTCCTTTGCAACGAGGTAAGTGGTACCTGAACCTGAGATCTCCTTAGCTCCATCCAATCCAAAATTGTGTGGATTCAACTCCAATGCTTTGCGGCAGTAACTCAGAATGTTGCCCCGGTCTTCCAGTTTTGGAGTGAGAGTACTGTTCCCTGGTTCATGGTGATCTGTTATGACACAATCTAAACTTTCTAGTGAGGAAATCTGGCCGCTTCCCAGGTCGGTGAACCATATCAATCCTTGGTCATCTGCTTTGATCTCTTCGATCTTGCTTTCATCTAACTGTTTGATGAATTCTACGCTTACATCTATTCCGGCTCTATCTAATGCCTTATAAGCGATCCCAGCAGATGTTATACCATCAGCGTCGATGTGAGAAATTATGTGAACGTTATTTTCTGAAAGCAGTTTTTCTGCTATAGTTTTAGCTTTTTTCTTCACGGTCTTTGTTTAAGATGAGATGATAAATAAATCTATTCCCCTAGAAGTTTTTGTAAAAATTTACTACGACAATCAAAAAATTTCTTATAGTATACCTTTCTAATAAATATGCATATGGACACAAATTTCACGGCGAAAGAAAAAATCCTGCTTCATCTACTCGATTACTATGGTAAAAATGAAGGATATGCCCTGCCTGTTGCTATTACTCAGGAAGGGATCGCAGAAAAAGTGGGCCTAAAACAAAATACGGTATCTTATGGAGTAAGAAATCTTGTGAAAGATGGATTTGTCGATGAGGAAACTAGAAGGATCAGGAACAAAAAACAAAAGCGGAAGGCGTATTTTTTGACAGGTAAAGGAGTGGACAAAGCTGAGAATATCAGAAATAAAGTGGCAGAAACTAAGATCAAAGTAGATTTGAATGGCGAGGAAAAAAAGATCAGGATCGGAGAATTGAATGCGTTTCTTAACACCAACCTTTCTTATACTGAGATTTTGAAAAAAGTAGAGCACGAAGGGAAGATAGAACAAAAAAAAGTCGAGCGTTATCAATCATTGACTAGCTACTATTATCATATGCCGGAACCTCCGCGTAAATCCGTTTCTCAGGTGGACGAGCTTTTGAAATGGTATGAAGAAGGATCTAAAATAGCTGGTGTAGTTGGGGAGGATGGGTCTGGCAAGACCACGGTCTTATCCAAGTTCGCTAAGCAGGTGGAAGGGAAGACTAACGTATTCTATTTTAAAGTAAAAGAATGGCAAGACGAGATGTATTTTTGGACACATATCGCTAGATTTCTAGAGGGTACCGGACAATATAGGTTTTCATCGTACCTTCATGCTCCTGATAGGCTCGACGACAAAGAAATAATGACGAATCTCCGAAAAGACTTCAACTCATCTCCTTCCATCTTACTGATCGATGATGTTCATCTCAACGATGAGATCAAAAGAATAGTGAAGCAGTTGATAACATCAGACGACCTTACTTCTGTGAGGATCGTATTATCGAAGGACGAGAACACGGTTGAACATCAAGGCCCTTTATTTGAAAAAGCTCACATCATAATGTTGAAACCTTCGATGAAACTCTATGATAGGATAAAAGATTTCTATGGAGTTAATGAACAACAGAATCCCATAAGACCGGTACTTAAAAAACACTTGACCACTGAAGAGTTCAGAATTTTGGCTTTTCTTACGATATTGAGGAAACCGATAAGGAAGAAGGAGTTATACAGGCTTTACGCGGTAAATGAGAAAATCGTGAAAAACCTTCTCGTTTCACCTTTACTAGATGTAACTGTAAAAAATAAACCGATCATCCATCCAACTGTAAGTAATATCTTAAAAGAACTGCTCATAGAAAAGGAGATCCAAGAGTTACATAAGATAGCTTACCAGTGTTATCTAAATGATCCTTTATCGGATGAACATGACAGGCTTGAGGAACTTCATCATATCAGTAGAGCTAAAGAATTTGGACTATTCGAAAAGAGGATCCAAGAGGTGGGAGAAGACATACTCTCTTCAGGTTTTGGTAATTTACTACTGAAGAGCATAAAATACTACAAGAACGAATTAAAAAGTGATAAAGAACCTCAGAGAGATACGTATTTTATTTATTTCTTAGAAGGTGAGTCTTACAGGCAGATAGGGAAAATAGAATTCGCCTTGGAGAAATATGATGAAGTTATACAGTCAGCAGAGGATATGGAAATCGTGATCAAGTCACATCATGGAAGAGCGAGCATAAAGGAAAAAGAGGGACAAGACCAAGAAGCTATAAAGGAGTACTATGAAGCCGCTAATATCCTTCTAGAGAAGGGTTTGGCGAATGAAAGAAAGGATTTATTGGGTATTTCTCGGATAAGAGTAGGTTCGCTGTTGAATGATAGAGGGGAATATGATGAAGCAAGAGATAATCTTAACAAAGCTATAGAAGCTTTAGAGGGGGACAATCATTCGTTGCTTACTACAGCTCATTTCATATTGGCTCGGATAGAAAAATCTGACGGAAATTGGAAAAAAGCGGTAGAACATTTCGAGAGAGGATTGAATTACTGGGAAGAGATCGATGAGACCTACGAGAGGGTCGGAGGGTTAAAAGAGATCGGAGCTCTGTACACTATCATGAGAGAGTTAGACGATGCGGAAGAACATCTTAGGGAAGCGGTTCAGACATCTGAAAAATTCGGTTACTGGCAATTGAAAGCCTCGGCCCTTCTTTCTTTGAGCGAGTGTTATCTAGAGAGGAAGATCTTTGATAAAGCTATAGAACACGCAGAAAAAGCAAAGGATCTCTTTGAAGAACTCGGAAGTGATGAGGAAAAAGCTCAAGCTCATTCCCTCCTAGGAAAAGCCTATATGTTTGATTCACAGGATGAGAATGCAGAAAAAGAGCTTACAAAAGCGATTTCGATCTATCAAAGATTGGGTCTATCTTATAGACTAGGATTGACGTATTTCTCTTTGGCGAAACTGAAGGAAAGAATAGGGAACAAACAGGGAGTTGCTAAGAATTATAGAAAAGCGATACTTTCGTTTTCAGGGAGCGGAGCCAATTGGATGGCTGAAAAAGTGGAAAGAGAGATGGACAATATCCCGATTTCTATGTGATATGATGTCAAAATTGAGCCGAAAGCTGATGGATGATCTTATTTTTCAAAAAGAGATATCGGATGAGGATGTTGTGTTGGGTCCATCCTATGGTGAGGATGCTGCGGTGGTGAAAATAGATGAACAATATCTTATAGCTCATTCTGATCCGATTTCCGGGGCTGTGGAAAATATAGGTTGGTTAGCGGTGAACATAGCAGCCAATGATATCGCCGTTTGTGGAGCAGCTCCGAGATGGATGCTTCCAACAGTTCAGGTTCCGACAGGCTATTCTGAGGAAAGTATAATCGAGATCTTCACGGATCTTTATGAGGGAACATCAGAGTTGCAGATAGATATAATAGGAGGTCACTCTGAGATCGTTGATTCTATAGATCAACCTTTGGTCAACACCACGATGATGGGGATAACCGAAAATCCTATCTACACCAAAGATGCCGGTCCTGGAGACAAGATCGTCCAGATAAAAAAGGCTGGTATCGAAGGGACTTGGATACTCTCGATGGATTATCGGGAAGAGTTGATCGAAAGAGGCGTAGATGCGAGGATAATAGAAAAGGCTGTTAGTCTTAAAAAAGATATAAGTGTTGTAGAAAACGCCCTTTCTGTGAAGGACAAAGTCAATTCAATGCATGATCCCACTGAAGGGGGTATACTTCAAGGTCTTTATGAGATGGCTCAAGCTTCTAACAAAAGATTCATTCTCGATACAGAACCTAAAGTTGGTGAAACCACTCTCCGTATTTGTGACGCCCTAAATATCGATCCTCTGAGATTGATATCTTCCGGCTGTTTATTGGTGACTGTACCTGAAAATGCCTATATAGAAAAGGGTAAAGTTATCGGCAGAGTTGAAGAAGGAGAAGCTTCATTAATGTATAGTGGAAAAGAGATCGAGTCTATACATGAAGACGAATTATTCAAAGCTATAAGAAATTTAGACGATGCAAATTGACAATCTACTGACTGCCGGAGCGTAACGTTTTAATCGAATAAAAAATATGGGCTGATGATGTCTGATAAAGTATCACTGGAAGATGTGAATTATTATTTCATAACCGATGAAAGCATAGCCACGCCTTTGACTGAACAAGCTAGAATAGCGGTCGAAAAGGGGGTGAAGATGATCCAATTCCGGAAAAAAACTGGGAGTGATAGGGATATGTATGACGAAGTGAAAAAGGTGAGGCAGATTTGTGGTGGGAGAACCCTTCTCACAGTCAATGATAGGATGGATATCGCTCTTTTGGGTGAGACGGATGGAATACATCTAGGTCAAGATGATCTTCCACCGAAAGAGGTCAGAAGCCATTCGAAAGATCTTATCATAGGTGTTTCAACTCATAACCTTACACAGGCAAAAGAGGCAGAAAGTGTAGCGGATTATATCGCAATAGGCCCGGTAAAAAGTACAGATACCAAAACAGATACTGCTGAGGAGTTAGGCATCGAAGGTGCGAAAAATATAGCGGATCAGATAGAAAAGCCAACCGTCGCAATAGGAGGTATTACGAAGAAAGACATACCTCCTCTATCTGAAAAATTCGATATGGTATGTGCCATCTCTGAAGTGACAAAGGAAGGAGATTTGGGAGAAAGAATAGATGAGTTTGAATCGACTATCGAAGAAATCAAGAGGATGGATTAGGTATGACCACAAAAAAGCTTTCGGAATTAGGTGAATTTGGCTTGATCGATAAGATAGCTGATATGCTTCGTACGTTTGAAAGCGATGAGTTAACTAAAGGGATAGGAGATGACTGTGCCGTTTTAAAGTCTAGCTGCAAGGACGAAGGATATCTCTTGCTTACTACAGATATGTTGGTTGAAGGTGATCACTTCGATAGAAGTTGGCAGAGTCCTAGACAGATAGGATGGAAATCTATAATAGCTAACATATCCGACATCGCTGCGATGGGTGGTCTCCCTAAATGGGGTCTTATATCTATCGCCTTTCCCGATTATATCACTGAGTCTTTTGCAGATGAGTTGTTTGAGGGCATGGTTTCTTCGTCTCAAAAATATGGTCTTGACTTAGTGGGAGGAGACACCACCCACGGTGATGATTTAGTCGTAAACGTTGCTTTGATAGGAGAGGTGGAAAAAGAATTCTTAAGCCTCCGCGGAGATGCCAAAGAAGGAGATCTTATATGTGTTTCTGGTGATCTCGGAAAGAGTTGGGCTGGTTTGGAATTGTTAAGAGCTGGGGAAGAAGGTTACACCGATTACTACCTGAGTCCAGACTGCAGACTGGAATTGGGACGAGATATAGCAAAGCATGTCAATGGGATGATCGATGTCAGCGACGGGCTAGCTTCAGAAGTGACCCATATCTCAGAAGAGAGCGGTCTTGGAGCGGAAGTATACAAACAAAAGGTCCCGATATCTGAGAGGACTAAAAGAACGGGTGAGATATTAGATAAGGACCCGATGTGGTGGGCACTTTCGGGAGGGGAAGATTTTGAATTAGTCTTCACCATACCTCCTGAAAAGTTAGAAATGATAAATGATAAGGATATCTCTGTAGTTGGAAAGATGATAGACGAAGGTCTTTATCTGATCAACGAGGAGGGGCAGAAGGAAAAGCTGGAAGGAGGATACAACCATTTCGGCTGATGTTACTTAATCAAGTTTTGCTCTCTTTTTCAGTAGGTAGGTCTCATAACCCTTTTCTTCCCAGAATTCTACAGCTTTTTCATTATTGGGAGAAACGGTCAGCACTGCCGACTTCACCCCCTTTTTCTCGAACCACTCTTCAGCTCTTTTCACTAAAAGGGAGCCGATACCTTCTCCTCTTCTTTCTTCTTTCACGAAAACGTCTAGGATCATCCCGATTTTGGTCTCTTTGAATATATCTAATCTCTCTCTGATCACTACATTCAAAAAACCGATCAACTCATCATCCTCTTCAGCAACATAAGTACACATGTTTTTCCTTTTAAAACCATCTTCCACGAATTCTTTCCAAGCCTCTTTAGCATCTCTAGAGAGATCGTATCCGAAAACTAAATCCTCGTGCATAACTGCAAGTTCGTACCATAGATCGGTAACATCTTTTAAATCAGCCCTTGTGGCTTTTCTCACTTCTAAAGCCATCTTTTCACTTTTCTTATAGATACAATTGAGGACTAGATATATATATTTGCAGTCGATTTACTGTATTGTTTGAGTGGGAAAAGAACCTGAAAGAGGAGTTGAGTATAAAATTATAAATAGACCCACTCATTAAAGAGAGCAGATAGACAAATAGTTGGAGGTATAAAGAATGGCAGACGATAAACCACATCTAAACCTCGTGTTCATAGGTCACGTGGACCACGGTAAATCAACATTGGTAGGAAGAACATTGTTTGAAACTGGGGCGATCAAAGACCACATAATCGAGGAGTATAAGAAAGAGGCAGAAGAAAAAGGCAAAGGCACGTTCGCCTATGCATGGGCTATGGATCAATTGGAAGAAGAGAGAGACAGAGGAGTTACTATCGATCTGATGCATAAGCGGTTCGATACCGATAAATATTATTTCACGATCATAGACGCTCCAGGCCACCAGGACTTTGTAAAGAACATGATCACTGGAACTTCCCAAGCGGATGCTGCAGTTCTGGTCGTCGCAGCACCTGAAGGCGTGATGGCACAAACTAGAGAGCACACCTTCTTGGCAAGAACGCTTGGTGTCGATCAATTAGTGGTCGCTGTGAACAAGATGGACGCCACACAGCCGGAATTCAATGAGGACAGGTACAACGATGTGAAGGACGAAGTAAGTCAGTTGTTGAAATCGGTTGGTTACAAGGACGAACAGTTCGATATAGTACCCACCAGTGCCCTCAAGGGTCATAATATCACAAAGGATGGAGAAAAGATAGAATGGTGGGATGGAAAACCTTTCCTAGATGCAATTAATAGTTTCGATGAGCCAGAGAAACCGATCGAAAAGGCATTGAGATTGCCTATCCAGGACGTATACTCCATTACAGGTATAGGAACAGTGCCGGTCGGAAGAGTTGAAACAGGAGTTATGAGACCCGGGGACAAAGTCACATTTATGCCGGCTAACGTTACAGGAGAGGTAAAATCCATAGAACAGCATCATGAAGAGATACCAAAGGCGGAACCCGGCGATAACGTTGGATTCAACGTGAGAGGCGTTGGCAAAGACGACATCAGGCGAGGAGACGTCTGTGGATCAGCCGATAATCCACCGACTGTGGCGGAATCCTTTACAGCTCGTATAATAGTCATAGACCATCCAAGTGTGGTCACTCAAGGCTATACTCCAGTATTCCACACCCACACTGCACAGGTTGCATGTACTTTCTTGGAACTTCAAAAGAAATTGGATTCGAAGACAGGAGAAGTTAAAGAAGAAAATCCAGACTTCCTAAAGACAGGTGAAGCAGCGATAGTGAAAGTTAAACCGACCCGCAACCTATCCATAGAAAAAGTTGAAGAGTTCTCTGAACTTGGAAGGTTCGCGATAAGGGACATGGGTAAGACTGTTGCAGCCGGTCAAGTGATCGACATAGAAGAAAAACAGATGTGAACAAGAAGAACACACAACACAAAAACCCTTTTATACTATTTCTTTGTGAGGTAAAAATAACATGGCACAGAAAGCACGAATCTCGCTGAGCGGGACAGATCCAGATCGCATGGAAGATATCTGTGGACAGATAAAACAGATATCAGATAGGACCGGAGTGGAGATGAAAGGTCCGATACCACTTCCTACCAAGAAGCTGACCGTACCATGTAGGAAATCTCCAGACGGTGAAGGAAATGAAACATGGGAACGTTGGGAGATGAGGGTACACAAAAGACTGATCGACATAGACGCTGATGAACGAGCTCTACGGCAGCTTATGCGTATACAAGTCCCAGACGAGATACATATAGAGATAGTTCTTCAGAGCTAAAAATTGAATTAAGTTTTTTTTGGATTTACCCTTCCAACATTTTTTTTGCTTCCTTAAATTCAGGATATAATTCAACAGCTTTCTTTATAGATTCTTCCCAATCCTCCATTTCCAGCCTTTTTAAGGCCAATCCTCGATTGTACCATCCGACTGCATCATCTTCATTCAATTCTACAGCTCTTTCAAAGGTTTGGAGAGCATCTTCCACCATGTTCAGTTCCAGCTGACAGAACCCGAAATTGTTTAAGAATACAGCATCATCTGTTTTAGATTCTAGCGCTTCTTCAAATAACTTAATAGCCTCATCAAAAGCTTCCAATTTAGCTGCAAAGCAAGCTAAATTGTTAAATAGTCTTGGATTTTTTTCAAATCTATCTATCAGATCATCTAGAATTTCAAAACCTTCACTAAAGTTCCTTTCTTTGTATTGAAACACACTGAGCAGGTCCAGAATTAGTGGTGAATCATTTTCTTCCTTAGACTCATCAAGGATTTCTATCCCATCACTCCAATCATTAACATATACCTCACATCTAGCCTTACTCAAGATGAAATCTATCAAGGATTCTTCTTCAAGTTCTTCGGCCTTCTCTAAATAATCTATAGCCTTTTCAAAGTTCCCACTTCTTCTCAGAGTCTCTGCATTTTTTTCTAAAAAGGGAACTGTATCATGGAAACTGTTTTCCTCATCAAAAGATTCGATGAGTTTCGAACCTTCCTTATACCTCTTCTGCTGAAAATATATCTCCTCTAGATTCATGTATGAGACATCATAAGGTCTCGCATCCTTGAACATATCTTCTGCAGAATCTAGGTCACCCTGGTCGTAAAAGCAGCATCCGATTATATTGAGGGCCCTTTCTTCCTTTATTTTCGGGGCAATTTTAATGGCTTGTTCACACTCATCTATCCTCCACATCATCGATGCTTCTCTGATCCGTCTCCAATTTCCATATATGCTTCTTTCCTCAGAGGTCGATGCACTAATTTCCTCTTCATCTACAGTCTTTGGTTCGCTCTTTGACTTTATCTCTTTGATCTTCTTCTCTTTTTTCTGCAATTCATCCTTCAAATCTTCTATTTTTTTATCCCTCTTTTTTACCTCCGCCTCTTTCTTTTCGAGACGGTTCTTTAGATTTTCCCTCTCCCCGACGAGCTGATCTAAATTTTCTTCCATCTCTTCGATCTCTTCTCTTAGATCCTCTTCTTTTACAGCACTATATTCTTCATCTTTCATTTTTTTTCGAAGCTCGGCTTTCTCATCTTCTAATTTTTTGATCTTCTCGTCTTTTTCTTCCAACTTTCTTCCCAATTTTTTCTCCCGCTCTCTTAACTCTTCGGCCCTCTCACTCTCATCTTGTATTTTCTCTTCTATCTCCTTTTCTTTCTCTTCCATCCTCTCTTTGATCAATCCTAATTCCTTAGAGAGTTCTTCTATCTCGTTCTCTTTCTCTTCTAGCTTTCTTTCCAAATCCTCCTTTTTCTTTCTCAAACCACTGATCTCATCACTCTTATCGTCGATCTCCAATTCGAATTTTCCGTCGCCTTTAGATTTTATGTTCAACATCCCTTCTATCCCAGTTTTCTCTGCAGCGATCTCTATCTCCTCTTCTATATCTTCAGAGGTGATCCGTCTTTTTTCGTCTTCGACGACCGTGCTGGTTTCATCCTTCCCCAATCTGTCCTGAAGGATGAAGTGCAACTCCTGTGCTCCTTCATGTTCAGGATCCAATTGAAGAGACCTTTGGATACTCTCCCATGCTTCCTCTTCTTCTCCCATCTTCTCCAGATAAGCACCGTTTATATAATGATACTCAGCTTTTTTAGGATCAGATTTAACCAATTTTTCAGCCATATCTAGAGCTTGTTTTATTTTTCCTAATTTTTCGAAAACTAGGGCCTTGTTGAGCATCGCTTCTTCAAAATAGGGCTGGATGGTCAAAGCACTGTTTACACAATCCAAAGCTTCCTTGTATTCCCTTTTTTTCATATGGCATAATCCTTTCTCGTTCCATGACTTGTAATCTTTAGGTTCTATCTCTAATATCCTATCGAAACTCATTATCGCTTCATCGTACATCTCTAAATCACGCAGTGCTCTTCCTTTACTTTTCCAAGCTTCTAGATGATCTTCATCGTAGTCCAATGCTTTGTCGTATGCTTCAACAGCCTTTTCTTTCTCTCCTTTTCGGTAGTAGATGTGCCCAAGCCTTGTCCACGCCTCGGGATTTTCTGGATCGATCTCCAGAGAGTCGTGAAGAGCCTCTTCTGCTTCATTCAAGCTATTTTTTTCATAGTAGATCATTCCTTTTTTATAAAAAGCCAAAGCTGGATCTTTTTCCTCAGTGATAGCCTGGTTGTAATGGTCAAGGGCTTGTTTATGGTCTCCTTCCTCAAGATATCTGTCCCCTTCTCGAATGAGCCAACCTCCACCATCCTCAACTTTTTCCTCCACCAATGTCAAAAGATCGAATTTTTCCAAGAGGCGGTAAAACTTTTCACCGCCTGCAACTTCTATTTTATCCATCTTTAGAATTTTGTCAGGATATATCTCCTCCGTTGTCAAAAGTAGTCCTCGAGATTTAGGAGTGATCATCTTTTTTAGACTTTCAATTTCCACATTAACTTCGCCGCCGGACCTGGTACATTTGATGACATAATCTTCAGCTTTTTCTTTTTTTGTTATCTTCCCCTCCGCTAAGATGTCCCCGCTGATAGATTTGATATCTGATACCTCAAATCCCATGCTTTCAAGGAGTCTGATACAGATGCTCTCAAACTTATTGCGACTCATCTTTTCGAGGCTTCTTAAACACTCTTCTTTGTCTATCAACTTGCCACCTTTCGTTATAGATTATAATTTGAGCCGTATTAATATATTATGTTCATTTACTCTCAACTCGGTCGGTGACTTCGTCCCATGAGACCAACTTTTTCTGCGACCCCGAGTGCTCTAACGCGAAAGAAGCTCTAGCAGAACCGAACCTACAGCAGTCTTCTATAGAAAAGTTTCTACACATCGCGGCGTAAAAACCAGCCCTGAATGCATCTCCTGCGCCAGTTGCTTCGACCTTTCTATCCGGTTCATAAGCCGTTATGTCTATATCTTCTTCTGGAAAGAAAAGAGTGCTTCCATCTGAACCCTTCGTTACTATCACAAAGTTCAAAGAATACTCTCTCAAGATGTCTTTTACTGTGTTGAGTTTTAAGTGATCTAAGGCTACATCTTTTTCTTTTTCATTACACATGAAGATATCACTTTTTTCCAGGATAGCTTTGAAAGTTTTAGCATCATAGACATATTCTAATTCCTGCGCTGGGTCAAAAGCTATGAGCTTATCGTTAGTGTTCAAAAGATCGAAAAGCTTTTCATAGTAATTAGGTTTCCCTGTACCAATATGGATTACTTCACAGTCTTTCACCGCTTCTACAGGTGGTTCGAATCTATGGGCGTGTTCCATAACACCTTGATCGACGAGTGTGAATTCCTTTCCCTCCTGATCTGTCACGATCCAACATCTAGGTGTGCTGTATCCTTCTATTTTTTCCAATCCGGAAAGTTTCACACCCGATTCTTTTAGCGCCTGGTAATAGTCCTCTGGGAAGTCCTCACCAACAAAAGAGCAGAGAGTAACATTCACACCTAATTTGGCTGAAGCTCTTGCGATATTGGCTGCGGTTCCTCCAAATCTTCTTACCCTTTCATCGATACCGATGGATGAGTCTATATCGGGTAGGCGGCTGACGCGAATTATTATATCCAGTGCTGTGTGTCCAAATACTCCTAAATACGGCTCCATGCTAACCAAAAACAATAGAAAAGTAAAAAGGTTTTGAATGTGAGGATTATAAGATTGACCTCACTTGATCCTTATTCAAGTTCTATCTCATCTACAGTTACTTCTTCGACTTCGGGTGCGTCTTCAGGCTCTTCTAGTTCCTCATCTTCACCTTCGTCTTCGACTTCGACGTCTCTATCGACGACTTCGCCGAAGGCGAGCGTTCGTAGAACCCTCGTGATCTCTATCTCGACTTCGTCCCCGACTTCAGTATCGGGAACAAAAACCACGAAGTTTTCTACTTTAGCCACTCCGTCTCCTTCCTTCCCAATATCTTCTATCTTTACCTTGTACGTTTCCCCTTCTTCTACAGGGGGTGAAACACCTACACCTTCGCTCATGAATTTACACCTCTTTTATTTGCTCTATATATACACACCACGTTGTATGATGTGCATGGTGGATGAAAGAAATCAGGGTTATTTATCTTTTGTCCCCATAAGCCAAAACTCAGATATATTCGAGTACTTCTTCTGGTCTTTTCAAAATCTGTATGTCTGATCTTCTCTTTTTCTCTTCTATGATCTCATCATATAATTTTGTTCCCTTGCCTTCTTCTGTATAATCTCTGTTCTCTATATTTTTCCTTTCGATTAATATCAGTTTTTGATCTTTTATTCCCTGCTTTATCGCTTCTAGATTTTTGATGTTGCCTTCACCTATAGGAAAATCGGTCAAAACGATCACATCCGCTTCTTTTATCATCTTTAGGTTCTTCTCGAAAGATTCTTCGCTAATGGGAGAGAACGGGGCCTCAGTAACACATCTTATATCAAAGTTTTTAGCTTTTTCAAGATCCGAATCCATCACGTTGAGGACTCCGGCAGTCACCTCATAACCATCTTCAATAAGTCTTTTGAACAAAGAACTCGATGATCCTCCACCGCAAACCACATGGACTTTCTTTTCTTTCATCTCCTCGTTCACTCGTTCGTCTAATGTTGTTACATACAAATTACCATCAACCGGATGACGATGTATCTCTGCATCTATCCCATACACCGCTTTGATATTCGAACGAGTTAAAACTTTTTCAGGCGCACCAAAACTGTGATCCATCCCATCATCCATTATAAGGATCTTTTCACAGTATCGAGCCGCTAAATTCAAATTGTGATGAACCGAGATGACACTCAATCCTCTATTCTCGTTCAACTTTTTCACAGTATCCATTATATCCTTTTTGTGACCTATATCTAAGTGAGAAGTTGCCTCATCAAGTAATAATAGATCTGGATTTTGAGTCAACGCTCTCGCCACTATGACCCTTTGTATCTCTCCGCCTGAGAGCTCGTTTATCCTTTTATCTTTAAATTTGAGCGTACTAGTCATTTTCATGCATCTTTTCGCTATTTTTTTATCCTTTTTATCGTAATTTTCGAACCTTGAAAGATATGGATTCCTCCCCATCAAGACGACCTCTCCCACGCTATAAGGAAAACTTATGTAAGTGTCCTGGGGCACGACAGCTATTGACCTAGCTATCTGCTCCCTTGAAAGTGTCGTGATATGTTCTTCTTTCAATCTCATATCGCCACTCCAAAATTTTAGAACATTCGTTATAGCTCTCAACAGCGTGCTCTTTCCTGAACCGTTGGGACCCACCACCCCTATGAATTCCCCCTCATCCATCGAAAAATCTAAACCTTTAAGAACTGATTCCGCACGGGTGTAACCCGCTCTAAGCCTATCTATCTCCAACATCACCATCCTGTTTCCCCCCTATGCTTTATCAAAAGATAGATGAAGAAAGGAGCTCCGAAAAGGCCGGTTATTACTCCCACCCATATCTCACCGCTCATCCTAGCTATAGTGTCACAAACGATCAAGAAGCTTCCTCCCAAAAGAGCAGAGATAGGTATGAGCTTTCTGTGATCAGGACCGACTAGCAGTCTAGCGGCGTGCGGGATGATCAGTCCTACGAATCCTATGACTCCCGTGAAAGAGATAACTACCGCCGCTAAAAGACTAGCAGCGATTAGCTGGATAACTTTGGTCTTCTCTACCTCTATACCTAATTGTTTTGCAGAGGTCTCTCCGGTCTGCATGACGTTGAGGTCCCGTGCATAAGCATACACTGCTACTGAGCCGATCAAAGCAACTGGCAAGGTTATCCATACATCGTTCCAGACCGTACCGCTCAAAGATCCGTAAGTCCAGGCAACTATGCCCAACATGTCCTCAGGTTCACTCAAGAATAATATCAAACTGGTCAAAGCTGTCATGAAGAAGTTCATCGCTAGACCGGCGAGGAGTAAAGTGGTGATATCCGTGTGTCCTCTGACCCTACCGAGGAAAAAGACAGTGAAAGTAGTCCCCATCGCGAAGATGAAAGCCAATAAAGGCAAGAGAGGCCACCACACTCCAAAAAATATGCCGACAGCGGTTCCGAAGACACCTCCTGCTGACACTCCAAGGATGAAAGGAGAAGCCATCGGATTCTTGAAGACGCCCTGCATGGAGGCTCCTGACACGGAGAGAGCTATGCCGGCGATAATTCCTAAAACGATCCTAGGGAGCCTGACATCGAGGATGATTGTGGAGTGAGCTCCAGGATGTGAGGGAAAATGGTCACCCAAAAGTGGGATCCTAGAAAGTAGAATTTCCATTATCTTTCTTAATGGTATACTTACAGATCCTAAAGATAGAGCTATGATCGCAGTCGCTACAGTCAATAAAGCAAAAGCGGTTAGGGAAGTTTTATAGTGCTTTTTTAATGGATGAGTCATCGCTTCACCAAGTAACTACTCTTCAACAGATTCTTATTCTTACTACTCAACTCCTTCCAATATATTTACCAAATCTTCCTGGATATCGACGATCCGGGGCCCAGGGCGGGAAATCATATCTCCGTCTACGTAGTAGATATCATCGTTTTCAACGGCGGGAATATCTCCCCAAGAATCTTTTTCGGTGAGTTCTTCCACTTCAATTTGTAGATATTCCGGTGCTATGATGACTTCTGGTTCTCTATCGATTATCTCTTCTTCTCCGACGTTCGACCAGCCTTGTTTATCGGAAAAGATGTTGTTCGCTCCCGCGTTCGTTAGAAGTGTATCCTGGAAGGTATCATTGCCAGGTGTGTTTATCTCATTCCCTGCGTCTGAGATGTAGAACGTATCGACTCTTTCTTCCTCAGTAAGATCCTTTGTTTCATTAGTTATCTCCACCATCTCCTCTTCGAGTTCATCCGCTTTTTCTTCAGCCTTTTCGGGTATACCGCACAAATTTCCTAACAACTGCATGTCCGAGTAAACGTCGTCCAAACTCTCTCCGCTTGTGACGAAAGCCTTCTCTCCGTAATCTTCTAGTTCTCCTCTCAGGTGGCTCACAGCTTGATTGATAACCACAACGTCGGGTTCCAGCTCTATGATCTTTTCATAGTCCACATTAAAAGAGTCACCTACCGAAGGCAGATCCTGGGCTTCCGCCGGATAATTACTGTAGTCGTCAACACCGACGATCCTGTCTTGCTCGTCTTCTTCGAGAAGATGGAAAAGGAGTTCCGTGTTCGAAGCCATGAATGAAACTATCCTTTCCGGCGGTTCTTCTAGTTGCACTTCTTTCCCTGTGGCGTCTTCAACAACGATCTCTCCATTTTCTTCATCCTCACCATCGGTATCGATGGTTATTCTTCCAGTCAGAGCGCCTATAACCAACGCCGAAATCAAAACAACCACTACCAGTATACCTAAAGTCATGAACATTTTTCGATCTTTCATATTTTTCCTCCATTTTTCTTTAGAAAAGTAAACAAAACTTTAACAATAAAAATTTTTTGTATCACTTTTCGATGCCTATCCTAGCCTTGATACCATCCTGATAAGGATGTTTGATCTCCTTCATCTCGGTCACAAGATCTGCTTTACCGATGAGTTCTTCAGGGGCTTTTCTTCCGGTCATCACCAGTTCAACCGTATCAGGCTTCACTTCCAGTAGCTCGAGTATCATATCCAAAGATAAAAGATCGAAATGATGAGCGACGCATATCTCATCTGCTATGATGACATCGTATTCCCCTGACGTTAGATTCTTTTCGATCTCTTGAAGACCTTTTTTCGCCGCCTTCAACTCCTCTTCGAAAGGTTCATCTCTCGTGTGTAAACTCCCTGTCCCGAACTGTTCTATGGTTATATCATCTTCCATCTTTTCCAACGCGATATGTTCACCGTATTCTCCTAGCTTCATGAATTGGCCTATGTAGACCTTAAAACCCCTTCCGGCAGCTCTTACAGCCAGACCGACAGCGGCAGTCGTTTTACCTTTACCATCTCCAGTGTATATCTGCACCAATCCTCTTTCGAGTTTCTCGCTCATCCTGATCCACCTTAAATATTGATTGAAATAACTAAAGTTATATTTAGAAATATATCCGATGTATTAAGTCTTTAGGAATTTTAGGCATAATTGTCCAATCGGTAAAATCCTTATATCTATCAGTAAATTGTTTAACGATGTTGGAAAGATATCACAAAATATTGAGCGGTAAGCTTCAACCCTATTATCTAAATGCGAAAGAAAGGGATAGAGGTAGAGATTTCTCAAGCCGCACTATGGATGAACTCTGGAATGAGCTTGAAAAGGAGAGCAAACGGGGCATACCTCCACTGGAACTAAAAAGAGAATTAGCCGACAGGATCATGCGGAACTGTATCCTCTGTGAAAGAATATGTGGAGTTAACAGGGAAAGAGGGGAAGTTGGAGTCTGTAAAGTTTCGGAAACAAAGATCTCGTCCGTCTTTACACATCTCGGAGAAGAAAGGGAACTCGTTCCTTCTCAGACAGTTTTCTTCGCCGGATGTAATTTTAAATGCGCGTTCTGTCAGAACTATGAGATAAGCCAACTAAACCAGGGCAGAAAGGTCGCACCAGAAATGTTGGTAGAGAAGTTGGAAAACAGCGGTGGAAAGAACATCAACTGGGTCGGCGGTGATCCGACTCCAAACCTGCCATATATCTTGGAGGTGTTGAGCGGTCTATCTAAAGAGGTTCCTCAGATATGGAATTCCAACCTATATCTTAGTGAAGAATCAATGAAGATACTGTCCAAACTTATGGACGTCTATCTTACAGATTTCAAATATTGGGATGATCGATGTGCTAAAAGACTTTCGAAAGTCGAAGACTATAAACATGTACTGAAAAAAAATCATCTTTTGGCTGAGGAGACGGGAGACCTTATAATAAGGCATCTAGTGCTTCCTAGTCACATAGAATGCTGCACTAAACCGCTGCTGGAATGGATAGATTCTGAACTCGATGAGCCAAGGGTCAACATAATGAGTCAGTACAGGCCTGTATGGAATGCGGATCAACATGAAGATATAGGTAGATACTTAAACGCTGAAGAGAAAAGGGAGATAAGGAGACTGAGGGATAAATATTCTCATCTTGGAGCCGATAGATAAGGTGACCGAATGATTAAAAAAGGAGATGTCTACTTTACTCACGCCGTGAGTGGTGCCTAGAAATCTCAGGTGTTATTTATGGGAAATAAAGAGAAAGAACCTTACGAAAAAGTCGACTCGCAATACTACAGTGAGTGGTACAACGAGGTAGTTGAAAAGTCCGAGCTTACAGATAAAAGATATCCTGTCAAAGGTATGAATATTTGGAAACCCTATGGTTGGGAGCTGATGTCCAACATAGATTCAAGGACGGAGAAACAAATGCGTGAAACAGGCCATCAAAAGGTAAAATTTCCACTATTGATTCCAGAGGATGAATTTCAGAAGGAAGCAGATCACATAAAAGGCTTTGGTGACGAAGTTTATTGGGTAACTAGAGCTGGCAGCAATGAATTGGATATACCATTATTGCTTAGACCCACCAGCGAGACCGCAATGTATCCAGTTTTCGATCTTTGGATAAGATCTCATGCTGATCTACCTTTGAAGATTTTCCAGATGGTCAACGTCTTCAGATATGAGACCAAGCAGACGAGAGCTTTCACGAGGATGAGAGAGATACATTTCTTCGAGGCCCATACCTGTCACGAGACCGCAGAAGAGGCTGAAGAACAGATAAAAGAGGACTTAGAGATAATGGAGCAGTTGTCTAAAAAACTCTGTCTGCCCAATCTTGAATTGAAAAGGACTGAATGGGATAAGTTCCCAGGAGGAGAATACACAGTAGGAGTTGACTCGTTACTGCCCACAGGAAGACTCCTTCAGATCGCGGGCATACACCAGTATAAAACTAATTTTGCTGAAGCCTACGATATAACTTACGAGGACGAAGAAGGAGAACACAGGCCCGTGCATCAAACTACCTACGGTATGTCCGCCAGATTGGTCGGAGCCATTATAGGGATCCATGGAGACGAAAAAGGCATAGTTCTACCACCGGCGATAGCTCCTATTCAGGTCAGGATCATACCTATCACTTACGGTGACGAAGAAGATGAAATACTCAAATACTGCGCTGATCTAAAAGAAAATCTCGAATCAGCAGGTATCAGAGTAGATATAGATGATAGAGAAGATGAAAGACCCGGAAGTAAGTTCTACGAAGCGGAGATGAAAGGTATTCCTTTAAGAATTGATGTCGGCTCTAACGAGTTAGAAGACGAAAGCATCACTTTGGTCAGAAGAGACGAAGGTGAAAAGAGAGAGTATTCCATCGAAGGTCTTGTTGAAACGATTGAAAAAGAGATGGAAAATATGGAAGAAGATATGTACAGAAAAGCTGAGGAATTCCTTTACGATAACATCGTGGATGCTGAAGATATAGCAGATATCACGGAAGAGAAAGTGTACAGGATAGGCTGGTGCGGAGATCGCGAATGTGGTCAGAATATAGAAGAAAGAACGGACAGACACATTTTAGGCACTCTTTACGAAGGAGAGGAATTCGAAAGAGGGTGTTTGAACTGCGGGGACGAAAACGCTGATGCAGCCTACCTCTGCAAAAAAGAGTGAACACTCTTTCCTTTTTTATTTTCAATCTTCAACAGAATAAAGTAGGTATCCGAAGATACCGAATCCCACAAGCACTATTGTAACTGAGTAAACGCCCAGATCTGTCCAAGTACCGTGGAGTAGTGACCAGCCGAAGTAAAAAGCAACTCCCAGTGCCGCTAGAAAGGCGTATAACATACTGACCAGGTCTCGACTGAATAATGAATTATCGTTCTCTACCATGATAGGTCAGATACAATAAAGTTTTATTAAAAGCTTTTCCCCTCCCCATATCAAAGCTCATTTTGCCTTTTTCAGATGTATAACGAACTTTGCCCCTCCAAGTTCAGAATCTTTTAATTCGATTTCTCCGTCATAACTCCTGATGAGCATCTTCACCAAAAACAACCCTAATCCGGTGCCTCTCTCTTTTTGAGTGGTGAAACCCTTCTTGAATACTTTTTCTTTTTCCTTATCGGATATACCTCTACCATCATCTTCCACTGTATAGATAACCTCGTCATCTTTTATGATCCGAGATATCTTTATTTTTTCTCCATTAGAGTGGTGGATTGAGTTCTCGATCACGTTGGAGAAAACCTCTTTCAATAGGGGACCAGCCTCGACTATATGTCTTTTAGAAGGATATTCGGTATGTATATCTATCCCATAATCTTTTGCCAGTTCCTTATTCATATCGATGGCGTCACGGAGCTTTTGGGTTACATTTACTGGTTCTCTCTTTTCTTCTTCGGCTTTTAAAAGCAAATGTATCTTCTTGATCAGATTCGTGCTCTGTTCTGTAGCTTTGAGGGCTTCGCTCACGTACTTTTGGGTCTCTTCGCTGAGATCCTCCTCTCTTTCCAACAATTCTAAGTATCCTTTGATCACCTGGGTTTTGTTTCTAATATCGTGTCTCAAGATAGAATGAAGCAGATCCTTCCGTTCTTCCGCCTTCTTTTTTTCCGATATGTCTTGAACGATTCCGATCGTACCCGAGATTTCACCGTCTTCCACAAAGTAGGGTGAAGCGTTGATCAGGACTTCGATAGATCTGCCATCTTTACAGATCAGCTCACTTTCATAAACTTCATATCCTTTATCCCTTGATTTTGTCTTCTCTTTTATCTTTTCATATTCTTCTGAAGTGGTCAATTCAGAGATGTTCATCCTCTTAAGCTCCTCCTTATCATAGCCTAACATCTCTGCAAAAGCGCTGTTCACAAATTCCATGTAATCGTTCAAATCTGTTTTCACGATCCCCACCATCGAGGTCTCTATTAATGTTCTATACCTCTCCTCACTCGCTTTTACCTTCCTCTCCCACTTCTTTCTTTCATCGATATCGATGACGACTCCAGTGACTTTTTTGTAATCGTCTTCCTCTTCAGTTATAGCCCCAACATCCCGGAACCATTTGTAGCTGCCGTCTTTTTTCTCTATACGATATTCGACTTCATACCGCTCCTCTTTTCCATCGAGATGGTCACGCATGTGCTGCATAGCCTTATCATGGTCGTCGGGATGAAGTAACTCTGTGAAGTCTTCGTAATGTTCGAACTTTTCGGGAGGATATCCGAGCATCTCAGCTTTCCTTTGGTTGAACCGGATCTTACCAGAGGGTAGTTCCATCTCCCACCAGGCTAGATTTCCGGCTTTCATAGCATCCTCCAATCTTTTCTTATAAACGTTCAATATCTCTTCTTTTTCTTCTTCATCTTTCATGTTTCCAACCCTTCTTATCTATCATACACTTTGTTGGGTTTATGTCAAATTTTGAGCCACCCACGAATGAATCTTTCACTTCACCTTTTCATATGATTCAGGAAAGACCCCCACCGTTATCACGTACTTGTTTTCGAATATCTGCACATCAATGATATTGATATTTCTCCTATTTTTCACCTGGAAAGAGAACTCGTTGAACTCATCGTTCGATTCGAATTCGAACATCATCTTCTCTTTTTCGAAATTTTCTGTAGGTTTTTCTGTTATCTTCTTCTGGAAAGCCTCGACATCTTTTATGGCCTTCTCCACACGTTCCAGTTTAGAGGGTTCAGGCATCCCTTCAGATATCTTTCTAGCCCTCTCTCCTTCATCTTTTTCCTTCAACATCTTTTGGATCGTCAAAAGTAGTTCGTCGGTATCCCAGGGTTTTTCGATATACTGATCTATATCAGCTTTGTTTATGGCTTCTTTAGCCACTTCCAGGTCACCCTGACCCGTTATCATGAACCTGAGAGTTTCTGGGGATTCTTCTCTGACCTTTTTCAGGAACTCGATGCCGTCCATCCTTGGCATCTTATAATCTGATAGAACGATATCGAATACCGACTTCTTTATCTGCTTTAGACCGTATTCACCGTTGGTGGCTATAGTGATATTGTAATCCATCTTTTTAGCGGACTCTAAAGTCCTCTTAAGGAGTTTCAGTATCTGCGTCTCGTCATCGACTATGAGGACCTCGTATGTCTTTCCTACCGTTGGATCTTCTTTTTCTCTATTCACAACTATAACTAAGGTCTAGAAGCTATAAAAAACTGTTGTCTTATATACTAAGATACTCAAAGGAAAACATCTAACCTTGTTCCACCCACATCTAAAATTAGTGTGGAGTTCTTCGTTCTAATCCGCCTGTTTTCTTCTAATGGTGTTCTTATGTACAACAACGATGAACTTGCTGTCAACTATTTGGAAACCTCCTCCTTCCATCTCGAACCAGCGGTTCTTGTCTTGGACATTGAAGTTGAACGGAAATTACTCCCCTAACTGCTCCACGGTTTGGACTCTGCGTTCACAAACAAGCTTCTTTCCTTCAGGTAGCAAGTGATACCTCAGATCGAAACGGGATGTTATTCTAACGGTTTTTCTATCCAACACTCCCGAAGATTGATAGATAAAGGTCTTATAATGATTTTTGTGATAAATATCAATCAACGACGTTGGGAAGAGATAACAAAGTTATTAATACCTAAAAAGAATTAATCAGAGTGAGGTTGAAGAATTATGAATCCATCTCGGACTGAAAAGAAAGAAAGATTAAAAGAACTCCTTAGAAACATAGATGAAAGGGAAGGTGATGTCAAAAGTTTGAAGGAGGAATTCAAAGAATTGCTAAGAGAGATATCACCAGAAGAGATTCCAGCCATCGAACAAGAATTGGTGAGTGAAGGAGTGGCTCCTTCTGAGATCGCGGAGATGTGCGATGCTCATCTAGAGATGTTCCGAGAATCTGTTGAGGATAAATTCGAATTGGAAGATCTCCCTAAGGGACATCCTTTAAGGTTACTTTTCAGGGAAAACGAAAAGATCACGAAAGATGCGGAACTCTTGAATCTCAGTTTGAGTAAGATCAAAGGTGTAGAGACGAAAGAAGAAAAAACTGAGGCGTTGAAAGAATTGAAAGGATTAGCTTCTGATCTTCTTAAAATAGATTATACACACTACACTAGACAGGAGATGGTTATCTTCCCCCATATCGAGAGAATAGGTATAGAAGCGGTTCCAAGAGTTCTTTGGAGAAAACACGATGAAAATATGAATAAAGTAAAGGCCATATTGAATAAGTTATCTGGAGATCCAGAAAAAATCGAATTAGAAAACATGGATGAATTGATCGGTGATCTCTCGACTTCTTTGATGGATATGGTATTCAGGGAAAACAATATCCTTTATCCAACTTTGAAACAGCTTCTTTCGGAGGAAGAATGGGCTGCGGTTAAAAAACAGGAATCTCAACTAGGATATTACAAGATAGAATCTGATATTGCTTGGAAAACTGAAGCCGAACCGATGTATCCTGAAGATATCAAAAAAGGTATCTCTCAGGACGAAATTTCCGAACTACCAGAGCGCCTGAAAAGTGTTCTAGGAGAAGGAGAGTTGAAAGAGGACGATTACGAAATAAGAAAAAAGGAGGATATGCAGCTAGACACTGGCTATTTAACTAAGGAAGAAGTGAACTCTATCTTTAAGACCCTTCCAGTAGATATAACATATATAGACGAGAACAACAGAGTGAGATATTTCAGCGAGACTGAAAGGATTTTCCCTAGGACTCGATCGATCATAGGTCGGCCCGTTAAATTCTGTCATCCTCCCTCTAGTGTGGATGTGGTAAAGGAAATAGCAGAGAAATTCAAATCCGGAGAAAAAGAAAAAGCGGAGTTTTGGATAAAGAGTGGAAACAACTTCATACATATACGTTATTTCCCGGTGAAGAACGAACAAGGTGAGTACTTGGGCACGGTGGAAATAACCCAAGAAGTATCAGATATAAGAGAGTTAGAAGGGGAAAGACGACTCTTGAACTGGAAAGGAGATCAGTGAGTTTGGATTCTCTTAAAAAAGACCCCGGAGAGATTTTAGTTTAATCTATATTTTATTTATCCATCTTTTTAAATAGACATCGAACCGCGCTCCACCGTGTTCCGAATCTTTAACTTCGATCTCACCATCGTACTTTCTAACGATCTCTTGGACCAGATACATCCCTAGACCCGAACCCGCATTGTTTCCTCTTTTTAATCCTCTATGCAGTACTTTTTCTTTCTCCCTGTCTGGTATGCCGTTTCCGTCGTCCTCTATAGTTAGGACAACTTCCTCTCCTTTTTCATGGGAATCGATAACTATTCTTTCACATCTAGAATGTTTGATGGAATTATCGATGATATTGGAGATCACTTCTGTAAAAAGAGGCCCCGCTTTTATCTTTCCTCGGTTAACTGAGTTAACGATCTTTATACCTTTTTTAGCCGCAGCATCCTTGTATCCTTCGATAGTGCCTCTTACCGCTTCGGACAAATCTAATCTGTTATCGACATCTTCATGATCCATGCTTTCAAGGTTCCTGATTTTCTCCAATAGCTTAAGATTTTTTTGGGTCAGTCTTCTTCCTTTCTCCACTAAATCTTCGACCTCCTTGGGCAGGTCATATTCACTCAAAAGTGAAAAATATCCTTCAATCAGCTGAGTTTTGTTCAGTACATCGTGGCTTAAGAGATAATTCAGTATTTCCTTCTTTTCGTCTAGTTCCGTGACATCACGCGTGATACCCAAAACCTGCTGTTTTTTCCCCTTTTTATCTCTTAAAAATGTTAGGAGATTCCAAACCTTTTTCTTTTCTTTTCCTTTGGTTTCTATCTCTACCTCGTGCCATCGCTCTTCTAGATCTCTAATGTCTTGATTCTTGTATTTTTCACTAGATTCTCGGGTCAAAAACTCTCTTGAGTTTCTGCCTAGTAGTTCTTTCTGCTCGTAGTTGTGGAGATCTGCGAAAGCTCGATTAACATAAATTATTTCACCAGACAATTCCCGAACGTAAAAGCCTTCCTCAGATTTTTCAAAGATGTTTTTTAGGACCTCTTTTTTACTCTCCAAATCATCGATGTTTAGATCATTAAAAGAGCTACTATCTTTGCTAACTTCATCGAATGATCGAGAGAGTTCAAGAGGTAGATTCTTCATAATTATCGATCTCGTATCAATCAGTTCCGAATTTCATTCAGATACCTATCGATAGAATTCAAGAGATGCTCATTGTCTTTCCGATCAGCTAATATCGTTTTAGCCCGGATCAGGCAATCATAGAATCTATCTTCATTGGAAACATTTCTTGTTTCTTGAGATTTATACCCTTTCCTTGAAATTTGAGTGGAAACATTTCTCGTTTCCTGAGATCTATCTAATACCGTTTCTCTATCTAACAATTTATCACTTCCATTTAGAGTTCTAAAGCTTTCAATAATGCCAAGCATTTATCATCCCTCTTCACGTTCTTCATCACTTTTACCGCCTCCTTCAATCTTTTTCCTCTCAACCATTTTTGCCTTTTGGTAAATTTAACCGCTTAATTTTCCTAATGACATATCTATCACGTCAAAAATAGGTCTGCACAGGCTATTATAACCTCGTAGAAAATCGTCTAGGATATCGGGTCTCGATATATAGAATATATAGTCAATCTCTATCCATATAGGCACTGTACAAGTGATACAAAAGCAAGTATTGGCTGAAAAGACTTTTGATCTTCTCTCTTGCTATGGCGATGGCTTCAGATCTTTCTTTCAAAGAATACTTTTTTGATTGTATACCTTCGTGCTTTTCTAAAATGCCTTTTTCTTCTAGATCATGAAGGATGGGGTACATGGTCCCGGCACTCACTGAGATACCGAATCTTTCCCTCAGTTCATCTATTATGCCCTTTCCGTGGATTTTACCTTCATTGGCTATCATCAGTATTGTAAGTTCCTCTAAACAATCACTCCGTATATCAGATTTGATCTTTTCCTCGTTTATTACCTCTTCGAACCTTTTAGAGAGAGTATCTAAGATTTCTTCAGGATCTTCTATATCAAAATCTTTTATCTGGGTTATCAACTGTTCATTTTGACTCCATTCTGCCAGATCAAAAAAGACCACTATACTCTTTTCAGACTCCGGCAAAAGAGATATGGAGACTAGAACGTTTATTTCTTCTCCAGATCCCCCTCTGATAACAGTATGATAACTGGTAGCGACTTCGTCCTGTTCTATATTTTTGTAGGCGTGAACTCTCTCTAGTTTATTTTCCTCTTCCTCCAACACGATAGAAGATATGTGAGAACCCTCGACTTTATCTCTTTTCTGATCGATCATCTCTAATAATTTTTCATTTACTGCTTCTATCTTCATATCATCGGAAAGCACAGTTACAGGATTAGGACTATATTCCAAGAGGTTCCGATACATCTTCTCGGTTATCTTCTTGACTTCTTTTTTCACGATGTTGGCCAAAATCTCGAACTGTGTCTTCATATCTACGCTTTTCTGAAGGTATCTATCCGCTCCCAGATTCAATGCCTTCATAGCAACTTCCTCCCGTCCTCTCCCCGTCAAGACAATGAACGGTATATCCAAATTGTTCCTATTTTCTCTGACCTCCTTCAAAAATTCGATACCATTCATGTCGGGCATCTGGTAATCCGAAACAATAGCATCAAAATTTTGTCTATCCAACAGTTCTATTCCCTCCTCTGCCGATAAGGCAGTGCTCACATTCAGTCTTTCATCAGCACTTTCTAAGAATATCTTACCCTGATCTAGGAATTCGGGTTCGTCATCAACCAGTAGAACATTTATCATGCTTTTTTCCCTCTTTTAGATATCGATCCTTCGGCTCCTGCTTGTAATACCTGTCTATACTTTTTAACTTTTCCTTCGCATGCTTCTAGGATCTTTTTAAGAGCATGAACCAGAGCGGAAGGAAATTTACTTTTTCCCTGAGGTCCTCTACATCGACTAGTCGTCGGTGATCACTGTTAAGTTGTCACATCCCAATTCCTCTGAAACGACTAACAAGTTTTTGAGTTCTCTTTCTTTTGTCTCAACGTTCAGATTAATAAAAAGAGAATCACGATATCTTGCCGGATGATCACCCATCACAGATTGAGTTCTTTTCTCTTCTCTATGTATTCATCTACGGTCAGCTTACCAGTGTTAAATTTCCTATCGAGTTCTTTCAATTTGTCCTTTTTTAACTCCTCTTCCATCTCCTCAAGATCTTCCTCCTCTTCCTTCATCTCGGGTTCCAAACTCGTTTTCTTTTTAGATTTTGATCTTCTTTCAGTCGAAGAGGCACTCGGTGTTTTCACCTTTATGGGTTCAGATGACTGAGAGTTCCTCGCTCTGATACATGTATTACAAACTTCGAGCGGTATCTCGTCTCCCTCGAAAGGACACTCCCACTCATCTACAAAGAAGCACATGATAACGCCTCTATTGAGAATTCTCCGAAGACATATTCTTTAACAGAAAAATCCATGTTATAACCATTTCGGAAGTTTTTGATGTGCATTAGATTATCGTCGCTAAGGTGATTTTCTGAGTGCGGCTCGACTGTCATTTCCGGATTGCCATCTGATGGTACGTGCTCATATCCTGCCTCGTAGATCGTAACTTCTGACTCACGCTGACCTTCCTCTGTATAGACTTGGAATTCTATATCGATCTCATCATAGTCGCTAACATCTATGAATTCATTATAGGTATCTTCGACTTCCTCGAATGTGGTCTCGCTCATCTCGGCATCACCGTTTATCAAGATCCTTACTCTAGCTTCTGCAGGGCGGTTAGGATGGTCATCGCCTTCGAGAAGGAAGTCATAAAGCAACTCTATCTCGTCTAGTCCTTCAACATCAACATCGGTGGCTTCCCAGTGGGTTTGCCACTCTGCAGGATCTCCTTCATATTCACCCAATTCATCGTTGATGGTCATCCGGGTTATGATAACCGTTTCAGAATCCGAATCATCGTCGCTTTCCACCGTGATATCGTCTCTTCCTCCGTCGCCTTCTTCAGTTTCCCATGTCAGCGTGATGGTTTCAGTTATGCCAGCTTCAATAGTTAGATCTTCCTCGGTATCTACTACCTCATCATCGAAATCCCGTAGGACTATATCCTGAGTGCCCTGTTGGTTCCCTGTGTTCTCGACTTCAACGTCTACGATCAGATCTTCCTCTTCTCTGATCGGATCGTTGGTGTCTGTGATAGTCACTTCAAAGAATCCCTCGTCGACCTCAATGACCATAATAGTGACTTCGTCATCATCGTCTTCGCTCTCTACTAAAAGAACTCTCTCACCGTACGGTTCTTCAGCGGTCCATGTGAACTCATCGTCGTGTACTTCGTCCTCTCCAAGGGTAACCTCTTCTTCCACCTCTATGAGTTCTCCGTCAACATAGAACTCGATGTCCTGGGTATCTTCTTCTTCGCCGATATTCGTTACCGTGTAGTCAACAGTAATCGTCTCGCCTTCATCGAACTCGTCTCCCTCTTCAGGCTGATCGATGGTCACTTCAAAGAATGTCTCTTCGACTTCCATGACGATGATCGTCACTTCGTCATCATCGTCTTCACTGTGTACCGACAGGTCTCTCTCGCCGTACGGTTCTTCCGCGGTCCATGTGAACTCGTCGTCGTGTACTTCGTCTTCTCCTAATGTGATATCTTCTTCCGTGTCAACGAGTTCCCCGTCAACATAGAATTCTATGTCCTGCGTATCCTCGCCGACGCCGGTGTTAGTAACTGTATAATCCACCGTAACAGTTTCACCTTCAAAGAACGTTTCGTCCTCTTCCGGAGCAGTAATATCGACTTCGAAGTAGGGACCTACGATGACTTCCTGCGAGGTCACTCTCTCCTGTACCTCGTCGACCTGCAGCATGAATTCTAAATCTAACGCCTCCACACCTTCCTTCCTGATGTAAGAACCGTTTCCTGTGGTGGATAAAGTTATTTCACTCCCGTCCCAACCGTCCTCTATACTTATATGGAAATTAAGACTGCCTTCTGTAAGTGTAAGAGTTCCTAAAACCTGCTCTTCTATATCTTCACCTTCGGCTTTCAATTCTATCATCAACTCGTTAAGGTCTCCATCGACCTCTCCAGAGTTGTAAATGTAGATCGTTCCCTGCAAAGTGTCTCTCAACTGTTGCTCTTCCGAAGAGAAGTAAAAGAGTTCTTTATCTTCTTCTATACCTCCCGCATCACCCGTGGTGGGCTGAAGTATGTTTTCTAGTTCTGGATTACCTTCCATATCCACCTCGTAGACCTCTCCTACACCTACGCTGGCCTGTTCCTGCGTGCTGACAGCCCATACGCTGAATGATCCTCCAAAGATGAGGAGAGCGATGACGACCACGAGGGCCCTTACGCTGTTCTCTTTCTTTTTTTCATCCATTTAAAACCCCTCGGATTCTGATATGGGCTCAGCAAGCACTGACCTCTTCGAAAGGTACTCGTCCACATCTATCTCGCCTTTATGGAATTCCTCGTCCAGTTCTTTCAGAGCTTTCATCTTGGTCTTCCTGTCTTCTTCCTTGAATTCTTTCTCTAGCCTGATCTCTCTACTCGGTGGAGCACTTTTTCCTCCCATACTTTCAGCTATCGGTTTTCTTTCTCTTTCTTGTACTTTCGTTTTCTTCGCAGGCTTCTCAAGCCTGTTAAGGTCCAGCTTATTTACTATGGTTAGGTGTTCTTCCTCCATCCTGGAAGGCGGAATTGTGAAGACCATCGCGGCTTCACTCGTGGTCACTTGATCTTCTATGGACTGGAAGAACTGCAGTATCAAAGAATTTTGGTTATGTGATAGTAGGTAATCCAATCCCTCTATGAAAATCAGGTCTCCGCCTTCTGAGAGGAACATCTCGATCTCCATCCCTAGAGTATCGAGCTGTTTTGGATCTATTGACAGATCATCGTTCCGGGTGGAGAGCCAAACAGATTCTTCATCTTCCAGATCTATATCGTATTCTTTCTCTATCTTTTTGGGATGTTTTCGAGTGATGACCATCATCTTTTTATCTTCAGTTATCAAATCTTCCAAAAGTTCAAAACTTCGGCTTCCATCTTCATCTTCGAGCATATACATGTAGCCGGCTTCGATCTGTTCTTTGATACTCCTTTCTTCTTCTATTTTCTTCCCTTCTTCGGCTTGTAATGATCCTGCTTGTAGAGCTTCTACCATACTCCTCTCTTCTCTCATCTTTTCAGATCCTTCCCTTACCTCTCCAGGTTCGATACCTTCCACCGTCTTACCCTCAACTTTTATCTCGTTCGCGACCTTCCTGGCTTTGATGCAGGTCTTACAGACTTTTAGAGGGATCTCTTCCCCTTCGAATTTACATACCCAATCATCTACATAAAGACACATATTTTACGCCTCCCTCTCGATGCCTTCCTCAGCGATCTCACTTTCAGGCTCGACCTTCTCCTCTTTCTTCACTTCCACGCTCGGCCTACCGTCTTTTTTACAGGACAGGATTATGTTCTCTTCTCCAAAAGACGGAGATGGTTCGCTTTCCTCAGGACCTCCTTTTCTTTTGATGGTGGCTTTACCGCTGCCCTTCATCTGCATCACTATATTATCGTCGACGGATCTAGATCCAGCTGGGGTCCTTGAACTTATATCTATAGACTGGATCGCCTGTTTTGTATCGTTGATACCGTCTTTAAGGTACCTCATCGCCTGCATCCTCTCTTCTTTCTTATCGATATGCCATGGGAAGTAGATAGCGATGAGGAATAGGACTACGACCATCGCAAGGGTCGCCATGCCTGAAGGTGTATTTGCGAAGAGGAAGAGTAGGCCTATGTAGGGTATCTCGCTCCCTGTGTATTGCCCGATAACGTTCTCCTCTCTCGTCAAGAAAGGATCAGGATCATCTTCCGCATCGCCTTGGGTCTCGAAAAGGGTAGGTCCTGGATAGGCTTCGTATATCTCCAACCTATCTTCTTTTTCCTCTATAGTATATTCATCGTCGACGTTGTCTATCCTCCACTCGTTATGGACCCAACTGAAGGTAGCGTTCTCGTGCAGTTCTTCGCCTTCTTCTTCAAATCTAGCCGTGAGATTGTAATCCTCGTGATCGTGAACTGAGTCATCGTCTTCCACCCCCATCTCCTCCAAAGTAGTATTGATATCGAAAAGGTGCCCGTCATCCACATCTATGACTCTATGGACGATCACCTCGGGATAGTTATACTGCTCCTGATCGGCATCGGATACTCCAAAAGCGATCACGTCACCTTCTTCTATCTCTTCAGTATCTGCCTCTTCTAAAAACACCACATCCCCTCTTGCGAAAACAGGTTCCATGGAATTCGATCTTATCGTAGCTCCTCTTCTCCCTATAGGATTGATACTGAAAGGTAACAATAACATGATGACCAAGACGAGAATTATGATCCCGACTATGACAGCCCCAAAAGTCCAGTTGGAGATGTCACGGGATTCGAATACATCCTTGACCTTTTCTGTACCTTTCATCATTCTCGCCTCTCGTGAACGTAAATAATTAAGGGAAGGGTTTTTTGAAAGGGTGTTTTATGCGGTTCGGTTTCTTCGATCAGTTATTCGCTGTTTTTATTCTAAATCAAGAGGATCTTCTACAGAACCTTCTTCGACGTCGATTAGGAATTCAACACTAGTGGCTGTATCGTCGATCGCCTGATAGGATCCACCTTCAACACTGATCGTTACTTCATCTCCGTCTTCGATGTCAGTACTATCTATAGCGAAGGAGACCCTTCCGTTTTCTAGGGTTAAGTACCCAGCGTCAGATTCATCTGCTTCAAGGTCGAGGTTCAGATACCTGTACTCGTTCTTAATTTCATCAATGTTCACGATAGAAACCGTCACTTCGTAATTTCCGTCGAATAGGTTGTCTTCTTCTTTGGCGACTGTGAAGAGATCAACCTCTTCGTTTACTGAGTCTGGTCGACCCTGAATTCCATCAGAGATTAAATCACCAGGGCCTGCATCATTTATTTCAAGTCCTGGGGGGGCATCACCTATGCCTACTTCTGCCGTCGCTGTCTCCTGCGTACTCAGCGCCCATGCACTGAAGATACCGACGAACAGTAGCGCCGCCACTGCGATCGCACCGAACCGTATCGCATTTTTCTTTTTGTCGTTCTTCATGTTTTTACACCGATCCCAATAAGACAATACTATTTATATAAAAGTTTTTCAATAACATTTATGAAACGATCTGTTATCAATTGTTAAACAATTGTACATTCCCTGTAAACATATATATACTAAAACTCCCTAAAAGCCCGTCTAAAAAGCGTTTTTTCCCTCTCTAAAAACCGTCGCTATACCCGATAATCAATTCCTTTCTTCTTACGGAAGACTCTTCTCCTGAGATGGTACTTCTCCATCTTGTCTCTCGCAGGGAACCTCAGCGTTTCAGACATGCCCAGGATAAGGAAGCCCCCTTCCCGCAAACTACCTACTAAACGCTCCGTGAGGTTGCTTTTCGCCTCCGTGTTAAAATAAATCATCAAGTTCCTGCAAGAGATTAGATCGAAGTTTTTTTCGAAATCGTTCTTTAATATATCAATGTGCCTGAATTCTACCAACTCCTTGATCTTGTCTGTAACCGCCCATTCCCCGTCCCTCTTCTCAAAGTAAACCTTCTTCTCGTGCTCAGTAACGTTCTTCAGAGCTTTCGGCGGATAAACGCCCCTGCGGGCGAAACTTAAAGCTTCCTTGTCTATATCTGTAGCCAAGATATTACAGTCGAAATTTTCTAACATAGAACTTTCCAAAAAGCTTATGGCCAAAGAATAGGGTTCCTCTCCTGTAGCGCATCCCGCGGACCAGAACTTCAGCCGTTTGAAGATATCATCTTTCTTACCCTCTATCAATGTGGGTATCACGTCCTCTCTCAATATATCCCAGACTTCTTCATCCCTCTTGAACTTGGTGACGTTGACCGTCAAAAGCTTCTTCAACTTTTCGATCTCTTCATCAGAATCTCTCAGATAACTGAGATAACTGGAAAAAGTCCTTTGTCCGGTGACCCTCATCCTGGCGTGAAACCTCCTTCTCAGGTGTTTCTTAGAATAGGTCGAATAATCGACACCTATCCGCTTGGACACCTCTTCAGTAAGCTCTTTGAATGCCTTTGTGTGTATGTTCTTCTCCAATTCGGTCATGCTATCATCTTGATTCTGATGATCTTGAGCTAAAAAACATGCCTATTTATTTTTTCTTAATTCAAAAACTCGAATGTTATCCTCAATTATTTTTTTAATATCCAAAACTCTTATCGTTCTTTCCTCATCTTTTTTATTTATGATCCATCTTAGATTTTTATCGGAAAGGTTCGTTATCTTCTTTGGATCTATCATCTGATCTTTATCTGTCGAGACTATGTCTCTCAACTTGTCTATCGGTAATGCAAACTTTTCCTCATCTATCTGGATCAGCAATATCTCCCCGGCAAGACTTTTTGTGGAACCTTCGTCGAGGATCATCTTGAGATCTAAGACTGGAACTACGCCCCCCCTGATGTCCGCAACTCCCAGCACCGTATCGGGCGAACCCGGAATATCGGTACAATCGATGTTCTGGAGGATCTCTTCTATCGAATCAATGCTCAAACCGTATTCCTTGCAATCTAATTCGAAAACAGTGAATAGGACTTCGTTCTTTTCTTCAGCATCTTCATCTACTGATGCGTCGATCAATCTATCACTTATCCAATGTATTCCTACACTAGCTTCTTAAGTTATTGAAACTGCTATGATTTAAATATTATCACCTTTTTTCAAAGAGGATGAAAATCTATCTGCAGTACGATATCTTCAGATCGACTTTCTAACTTTAATCCAAATCCCAACATAAACTATATAATGCACGAGATACCTATTTTGAATAAGCATTTTAAGAGGTTATAATTATGAAAAGAGAACCTAGCTTTGGAAAAAACAAAGAAAAAGATGTGGGAAATGAAAACCTCGATGAAATTCACTCCTTAAAGGAGGTGATCTTCTTATGATGGATCTAGTATGGCCTATGGTGAGGATAGTAATGTATCTAATACCTTTCATTATAGGATCATATATCATTTTTAGAAAATCTCTAGTTTTCCCTGTTCTGGCCCTTTTGTATTTTATCGCCGGATCATTCGTTTATCTTGGAACGGTAACTGCGGATTTCACAGGAGTGGAAAGAGTTATAGTCTTCGTTCCAGCTACTTTCATTTTCGCTGGACTCTCTGTCTGGCTGTTGAAGAGCTTGGTCGCTAGTAAGGTAGATATGATAAAGGAGGAAGCGGATAAATTGGCTGAAGGGGAATTCACTGAATCTGAGCTCGTCACCTCTAATCAAACTGAAGATATAAGAGAAGAACTCAGATCTGCCCTCCAATCTGAAAACGAGCTTACGGACATGGTTAGATCATTTCAGAAGATGAAGAAGAACATAAGAGGGTTCGTACTCAGCATGAACCACTCTATGGAGGAACTCTCCAAAGGAAATCTAAAATCCAGGATGGATACCTCCGAGCTCTCAGGAAAGTACAGGGAGGTAGGAAGAAATATAAACAGCAACATGAAAAGACTGAGTTTCACTCTTGGAGAGGTATCGGAACAACTGGAAAACATCGCTGAAGGTGAAATGGAAGGAGATATTAGAGGGGAATTCAGAGGCGAATTCAAGAAGATGAAGAGATCTCTCAAAAGTATCAAAGACACCATATCCGGCTTCGTTGAAGAAGTCGATGTCATGCTTGATTTGAGCGAGAACGGAGAACTTCACAGGAGAGTGAACAGTGAAAAGTTCGAAGGAGTCTGGAGAGATATACTGAGAGGCAACAACCAGGTCATTGAGCAGATCGAGGAACCGATAAGCGAGGTCAGTGAGAAACTTGACACGATCTCCAAGGAGTTCTCTAAAGGGGATATCTCAGAGATAGAAAAACTGGAAGGAGATTACAAGGGAGATTACAAGAGATTTCAGGAATCCGTGAACAGGACCATAGAAACTATCGAGAAGTTCCGAGAGGACATAAATGATCTGAAAAAAGCTACGAGTAAAGGAGAACTTCAAAAAAGAGTCGATATCGAAAGCTACGAAGGAGTTTGGAGAGAAGTTCTAGAGGCTAACAACGACATCATAGATGAGGTTAGCAAGCCGTTAGAAGCTATAGATGAAGTCATGCGGAAGATGGCCGAAGGCAAACTCACTCAAAGAGTGCCAACTGAAGATCTAGAGGGCAAATTCCAGGAGATAGCGAAGTCCGTGAACAGAAACCTGACCAAAGTCAAAGATGCGCTGTCAGAGATGCAGAAAGTCTCTTTTGAGATGGATGAAGCATCGGGACAGATAGCGGCATCGTCCGAACAGCTGACTACAACCGCCGGGAACGTTTCAGATTCTGTCCAAAGAATATCACAAGGTGCCTCTAAACAGGCAGAGATGGTTAGTGAGATAGAGAAGGAGATAGAGGACGTCGCGGCTAGTATGGAGGAAACTTCAGCATCTATAGATGACATCGCCTCCTCTTCGGAAGAAGTTTCAGCCGAGATAGAGGACATTGCTAGTTCATCGGAAGAAGTAGCCTCCCAGGCCGAAGAGGGTACGGAACATGGTAAGATAGCCGCAGAAAAAGTGAGAGAACTTCAGAATACTTTAGAGGATGCTAAAAAAAGAGCTATAGAGCTAGATGAACAGTCTAGCAGGATAGAAAGGGTTATAGACACTATTTCGGACATAGCAGAGCAGACCAACCTGCTGGCTCTCAACGCTTCTATCGAAGCTGCAAGGGCGGGCGAGCAGGGCAAAGGTTTTGCAGTGGTAGCGGACTCAGTGAGAGAATTAGCTGAAGAGACCCAGGAAGAGACTGAAAACATCAAGAAGATAATTCAAGGCACACAAGATAACGCTACAGAAGTGGTAGATGGAGTCAAAGATGTCACTGAAAAATCCTATGAAGTCACTACTGTAACGGAAAAGAACCTTCAATCCCTTAAACAGATACGCAAATCTACAGATACGGTTTCATCTTCGCTAGAAGGTATAAGAGGTGCTACAGATACCGTTTCGGTCTCGATACAAGAGATCTCTGGAACCATTGATGACGTCACCGATAATATTCAGAGCGTTTCTCGTAAAGCAGAGGAGATAGCTAATATAGCCGGTCAAAATTCTGGAGAGGCGGAATCGGCGGCAGCGGCGGCCGAAGAACAGAACGCATCAGTGGAAGAACTGTCCAGTTCAGCCCAACAGTTGTCTCGTATGAGCGATGAACTCGCCCGGATGGTGAGTGATTACGAATTGGATTGATGCAAAAAAACTTCTTTCTCTCTTTTACTTTTCTACAGCTCCCTGATCTTGTTCTCTACTTTTCTTATCATTTCCTGTGAGGCACCGATATCTTCGAATAACGTTTTAGCGCTTTCATAATTTTCTTCAGCTTTACGGTGATCTCCTTTTTCTTTGTAAGCGTCACCAATATGCATGTGAGTTTCAGCCACGTTGTATGGTATATCCAGTTCTTTATTCAGCTTTAGACCTTTCTGGTAAAATTCTAAGGCCTTATCGAGGTAGCCCTTCTTATGGTTGATGAATCCTTTATTTCTGTAGACCGCAGCCAATCCAACCCTGTCGTTCTCCTTTTTCATCATCTCTTCGGTACCTCTTATATATTCTGAGGCTTCTTCTATCCTGCCCAAATTGGTACAGACTTCTGCAGCGTTGAAGGAACCCCAACCTATGAATTTTTCATCATTTATTTTTTCAGCATATTCTATACACTTGTCAAAGTATTTCAAGGCCTCTTCCCAATTTTCGTCCTTCATGTGTCTATCGCCCATGTTGTTATGGACCCTTGCTAACTGTTCAATATCCTTTACCTTCTCCAATATAGGCAAACTTTTTTCGTAAAGTTTTAAAGCTTTATCTGAGAGTCCTTTGTGAGATTGTATGTTGCCTAAACCGATATAGCTCATCGCCAAAACCTTTTCTTTACCCGATTCTTTCGCTTTCTCTATAGCTTTACGATAATTTTCCTCTCCATCCTCAAGATCGCCTTTCCTGAAACCTACTTTACCTAGATCCCTGTAACATTCACTCATCCCTTCCAGGTCTCCGATCCGCTCAGATATATCCACAGCCTCTTTAAGATATTTTTCAGCCTTTTCGAATTCGCCAGTTTCGTTGTAAACATGTCCTAGTCTCCTCAATCCTTTAGCTTCCAATTCCTTATCACCCATCCTCCTTCCCTTTTCTATCATCTCGGTGTACACTTCTTCATACTCTGCTAATACGTTTGAAAGTTCGTCAGCGACTTTAGAAAGGTCATCTGCTGAATTCAACAGGTCCTTTGAAAGTGCTTCTTGTTCTTCAGATATCGCCACACAAGAACTGGCCATCTGTGCATTCTGGGAACTGATCTCCGTCACTGACTTAATCTGCTGTGAGAGATCATAATCTTTCAAAACGTCTGAGAGGTCAGCAGTTGAAACAGAAACGGACCTGATAGCTTCCTTCACCGAGGCGGTCTTTTCGTCTATCTGAGAGATCGATTCTCTGTTCTTCACAGAAAGATCGTCCACTGTTTCAATCATGCCCTTCAAACTATCTATCCTTTCCGCTATGTTTTCAACACAGCTTTGGGTTCCTTCGATCACTTTTCGAACCCTTTCGGTCTCCTCCTGCGTGTCCTCTGCAAGTTCCCTCACGGAATCAGCTACAACCGCGAAACCCCTTCCTTCTTCTCCTGCTCTAGCAGCTTCGATCGAGGCATTCAAAGCCAAAAGATTCGTTTGATCAGCGATGTCTGAAATGGTCTCGATGACATCACCGATCTCATCCGATTGTTCTGATAAGGTCTGAACTTCTGATACCGTATCGTCCAAGGTCTCTCTCAACATATCTACCGTGTTACTCACTTCTCTTGCCTGCTCTTTACCTGTCTCTGCCTGAGCTGATGTCATCTCAGCTGCTTCAACGATCTCTTCGATAGCGGCAGAAGTCGATTCGATCTCGCTTATACCTCTCTCGATCTGATCAGAGATCTCCTTGTTCTTCTGCGCGATCTGTTCTGCTCCTTTAGTGATATCCTGGATGTTGTTAGAAACGTTCTCTGCTGTATCACTCAATTGCTCTGAAGTCTTTTTTGTACCATCTGAAGTATCCTCCAATTCTGTAGACACTTTCTGTAGAGTCCTCAACGTGCTTTCCAAGCTGCTCAGCATCTGATTGATCCTTTTACCCAATTCCAAAAAGTTTTCTTCACCCTCTTCTTCAAAATGGCTCGTTTCTACCCTTTCACTAAGGTCGCCCTCAGTGACCCTCCTGATCACTTTTTCGAACTCATTTATGTGTTCCTCTACTTCTTTTTGATGTTCCTGCATACTTTCCTGAAGATCATCCCTGTTTCCCTTAATTTCCTTTAAACTTTTTTCGAGTTCTTCGATCCTTTTGTCTTTGTTTTCACAACGTTCATCCAGTTCATCTATCTTTTCTCCTTTGGACTCTAATTGATCCTTCACTTGCTGGAGTTTTCTTTCCTTTTTTTTCGATCTCTCTTCCAGATCTTCTATTCTATCATCTTTCTTTTCAGATTTTTCTAACAGGTCTCTTCTTTCTTCTAGGAGCCTTCTTTGTTCTTCTTTCAACTCCTCTATCTCTTCAAGTTTACTATTGTACTTCTTTTTCAGACTGCGTATTTTTTTCTCTTTTTCCTTGCCAAACAGGTCAACACCTAAGATTCCGTGCATCTTGTCCCCTTTTTCAAAGCTTACGGTTAAGCAAAATTCATTAGATTATTTAAAAATTCCCTTAGGGTATCATGAGCGCTCCTTAATAGTCCTTAGATCATAGTGGAATATTCGAATACAAATAATATGTGACTTCCTCCCCACTCTAGAAGAATGGGGCTTCCGGTCGATCTACCGGAATTCTGCTGGCAGAATTCCGTCGAGTATGGGAACAATGTTCCCATTTTCGTGGAATCTCTGATTCCAAGACTTTCTGGAATTTGATTCCAGATAAAAGCTACTGAGG